>Ga0307518_10001168_pt1 | contig 19758 bp, 14 predicted proteins | sample 25_EM_MG_FD_203889 | JGI IMG/M metagenome (GOLD analysis project Ga0307518, IMG submission 203889) | Populus trichocarpa ectomycorrhiza microbial communities from riparian zone in the Pacific Northwest, United States - 25_EM | ecosystem: Host-associated > Plants > Roots > Unclassified | place...
AAAAATAATTTTTGTGTTCCAAGATTTATTTATTTATTATTTTTTGTTAATTCCTATAGAATCTCAGCTAGGTTACTTATCCATGTGAAATATATATATATATATATATTTTTGTAAATCATACCCATCACTCAATTACTATTTACAAATCTTTTTTATTTATTTACGTGAGTGTCTGGGCTAGTTTGCTCGCACCACGACTAATTCCACGGCTCGCTGAACACCCTGCAAACCCAATAAGCATGTAAAGCACCGCGGGGATGACAGACATATACATAAAAACTCAATCCCAGAAACAACAGAAGAAGACAAGCCCTTCCAACCACCAAGCCAATACCCTCAGTGCTACTATTTACAAATCTTAATCCTATAGGTGGTCCAACTAAAAGCCCGATGTTCGCACGTTTAAGACAAAGCTCATGTGATATAGTAAACCCGGTTCCAGAGAACAACAAATCAAGTTAGTTTTGTTTTGTAAGTTGCTCATAACTTTCCAATTAGAACCAAAACTCAAATCTCCCAATCTCTTCTTTCTTTAATTTTTTTGTTCTTTCTCTTAATCTAAAAAAGAGGAGACAAATCTATCGAAACTAGGGTTTCTCATTCATCTGTTCGGATACAAGCTCGAAACACAATCACAACTCCTTGTTTTTAAGGTATCCGCATTACATTACGCTTGTAATCTGATCTTGATTTTTTGAACCTATAGCCTTCTTTTAGCAATTGATTGGTTTCTTGATCCTGAGATTGATTCAGCCAAGAACGCGAAAGAAAGTGAATATTTTGATTTTTCAAATTTCTTATTTATTTAGTAATAATATTGAGTTCACGTGCATCTGGTGAGCTTGAGAAATCTGTTTTCTGCTCGCTTTGTATGGATTGGGAGAGATCTATTTTTGGTGCAATTACGTCCTTTTCTATTTTAGATTTTCTTTTGGATGATTCTTTATTTTGATATTAAATTCTTTATTTTTCATATGTGAATTTATTGTATAGACTAGTGGCAGTTCATTGAACCCGTACCTTTTAATTTTTCTTTTCTTATTCATTAAATTTATGTAAATTCATTGTATTTATCAGTGATAGTTCATCGAACCTGTGCCTTGTGATTTTTCTTTTCTTATTCTTTGATTTTTTTTTATTTGATGTTAAATTTTGGATGGAACCAAAAATGTGAAAAAAAATCCAACCTTTTCGAAGTTGTTTCATCATGAAAGTGAAAATCATAAGGAAAACATGAAGGGCAATTTCTTTTTTTTCTTTTTTTTTTGTTTCATTTAAAGCTAGTTGGTTTTGTTGCTGCATATAAGGTTGCTATCTTCTTTTTGGTTGTCAACATCAGTTACTCTATTTTTGTGTGTTAACACTGTGTTTATTGTTGATTCCTTTTTACAGGGGTAAAGTACTCGTTGTCTTGCCTATTTCCGCTCTTCAATCATCAGACCTTGGATTAATTGCAGTTTGTTGAGTTTTTCTGTGATCAATTTGCTAGGTTGATTTTTTTGTTGATTTAATGGCTGTGGCATTTACCAATCTTTCATGGTGGTTATGGAGTGGAAAGCATCAGGAACCCAGAATTTCAAATGGGTCTTCTTTAAACGCAAGACCTGACTCAGATTTGTGGGAATCGTCGGATACTCTGAAATTTCCTTTGGTTCAGACTAATGTGGCATCCTCCTCTAGAAGGGTTAAGAGAAAATGGCACAGCCGGGAAGAGCGGAAAATTGATAGGGAATATGATGTTGTTCTTGTGCCATCTGATGGTGGCTGTGTTTCAGGGTCAGAGTCTGATGATTCGGATTATTCCATTGGGTGGTTAGAGCCTCATGGACCTGAATTTCAGAGTGATGATGATACGGACAACAGTTTTGCTGTGCTGGTCCCATGTTATGGCCGTGTTCAAGATAATGCATTTGAGGATAAAAAGAACAATCTGTTTGGTGCTATTGTTAACATTCCAGATGGTAAGAGCCATTGCTCTTCCAGAGTTCTTTTTATATTTTGGTTGCTTCTACAAAATCTTCTATTTGCCTCTTCCACTGTTAGTGTAGGTTTCCTTATGCTGTGTTGATTAATAGTTCACTAGGTAGATTATCACGCCATTAGTATTGCAATAACCATGGTGTAAAGGATGGTGAAGTCTTTAGAACTGTTTCTGCTACCTGACTTGTCAGCTCTCCTTTCAATGATAAATGAACAGGCTATTATGAAATCATTTAAAACAAAAAATGATTACTGTGATGTGGCAAGGAAAGCCATTCAACGTCTTCTGTACGCAGGCAATCTTAACTAAGTTACACAAAGAATGCGATTGCCTAAGAGAGCCTTTACTTCTACATTGGAATGCAATTTGCTATAGTTATTTTCAATAGTCTTTTTGGCATGGGCTATAATCTAGCCATAATTTATTAGACATTAAGAGGTTTAAAAAGGAGAAACATCTAACATATTTTCTAGGTTTGAGAACCTTGAACAGCAATCTGAATTATTTCACACTAGTGTTTCATTTTGTCCCTTACTGGTTGGTTACTTTGGTAGTCAGCTAATTGAGCAGTTGCTTGTCACTGCATAAAAGGATGGTTGTTTGAATTCCATACATAATCAATGCACAAAAATATCTCCTACATTATTAGGTGTTTAGGAGTTGCCTTCTATTTCCCTTTTCCTCTTTCCAACAAGGTTCAGAAGAGGAAAATTGTTCCGCGTCTTGCATATATATATATATATATATATATTGTGATTATGTATCTGGATATCTACTCTACTTGATGGATTTTATGTTATGAATTGTTGTTCCTGGTCAGCTTTTAGAAGCAGGATGCTTGTTGATTGGATTCTTTGTGGGAAACTGTATTTCTGTAATTGCTTTCACTTGCCTCATGTCAACAAGACTCTGAACCCTACCTCCTGAACTACCCTTGCTTTGCCCTTCCCGCCCTTCATATAGTTTTGCCATATCTCGGCACTCATCCCAATATTTACATTTATCTTTCTTTGAGAAATGTTTTGCAATTTGCATCGGCTGAACTATTGAATGATCACAATTTGAGCGCAGCTGATGAAATTTAAGAAAAAGAAACGAGTACTGAACTCCACTCCTATTTCTTGTTTATCTATGCTTATTGGCTTTTTGCTGTTTAATACCTTTTGTGATGTCATATTGATTGCAAATATATTCATCTAAGTGGTTGGTGGAAGCAAAATGTATTTTTTCTCTTTCAACCTGTCTTAAAATGTGATTGTTTCTCTGTGCTGAGTTCTTAACTTTATTTAACTTCAATGTGCAGAGAGCAAGAAATACATGGAACAGTGGCTTTCTTCCGTCCAGAACATCTGACATTTAGTGCTGCTAATGATTTCACTTTACTGTTCATTGTGTTATACTTCTGTAACTGCCGGGTCTTCTGGCAGAACCCATCCTTCTGTTTAACGTAGAAAATATTGTACATAGATATGGGGAGGACTTGAAAGAAAAAGAAAAAAAAAGGCGAAAAGAAAAAAAAGAAGAAAAAAAGAGTGTAGCTGGTCGGGTTTATTGCTTGCCAGTAGAAGAAGATTGCTGATGTTCTTCTTATCCTAGCTAGTACTAATATATGCTGAAAGTGGGGGGTTTTTTGGCTTCTAATCATTTCTTGACCGTGAAGGAGTTTTCCCCTGCAGCTGCCCTCCCTCGTCACTGTCCACGATTGAGGAGATTAATGTGTGATGGCAGATACCTCAGCGAGATAAAATTAAGAGACGACAGAGAGAGAGCGTTTTGTTGCGCGTGCTTTTAATTCTTTGATGTAAATATGGCTGCGCATTCAGAAGCAGGTTCATGCTTCATATTATACTGTAAAAACTATGTAAATAATTGCAGGAATTGTGTACATATTGTATAGTGATCGAATCCTCTCTCGCTATCTCTCGAAACTTGTGTCCTCTTAAACTGTTGGGATTCGTCATTTGTACGGTGATAGCTTGTGGCACATTTCCCATTATCCGTGTTAATTGTCACCGAGTCCCTGTGGAGTTCATATCAAACCAATCAATTTCTTCAATAATAAAAATTTACTGACTTTTAGTATAAAAACATATCTTTCCTCTTTTAGCAGATCTCTCCCCCCTCTTCTATTTCTTAAATAATAAAAACAAAACAACATGAAATGGAAAAATATATAGAAATATAGAGATCATATATAATATAATTTTCGGGACCGATTGATTTGTTTTTCTAAACTACAGGCAGTAAATTATAATTAACTCCCCACTTCTATTTCTTTGTTACTGGAAAAACAACAGACAGCAAGTCACGTCCTAAGTGGTACTATATACGCCTATAGTCTGTCTGCCTCTGCAAGTGCCACATGGTAAATTACAGAAAGAGATCGTGTTTTGGACCGAAACATATCTTAACCTTATTTTGTTTTAAAAACATAACAATACCGCACCAAAGGTTTATTTTATTGGCCGACAGAATTGATTTATACTTGTTTTTCTATTTTCATTTTTGGAGTAAATGCTGAAACAACAGAAACCGGTTCGTAATTTTAACCGGAAAAACAGAGTGGCACTGTGTGTGTCAACTTTCGGTTGATTGAAAGAAGATGGGCATTTTGCCAAAAATAGAAGAAGAAGAAGAAGAAGATAAGCACAAACAGTTTGTTCAGTTTTAACAAATTGAAGAGCCACTACTTTTTATAAATAGTCGAACTTCTTGAAAAAAATAAGATGAGAGTCCATTTCTAAGCCTAACAGACCATGCCATGATTGCCCATGTAACAAAACAACGAAAATAAGCAGCAAAAATCCTGTCAAGCAACTAGCAATCAAAGAAAGGGAACATACCCCCCCTTTATTCTAGGAAACTAACCTGCCAAATCAAGGATCCTTCAACATGGCCGCATCCATCGAAGAGTCCCTATCGATGTTGAGGCTGTCAAAGGCACAAAATTTGGCCGTAAATATCCTCCCCCGCTGCTCATTAGAGACCCTCTAGGCAAAAGCTGTGTTTATCTATCGGCAAAATCTTCTTTCTCGTCTTCTTTGACAATTAGTATCATCAATTTCTGATCCCGAATGCGTTGAATCTCTTTTGCATTTTGAGGGAGGGAAAAGGCAGGTACAATGCTGCAGAGAGCAGCAAGCAATGCATATTCATGGTGGTGGGCAAGCCACATCAGGACAAAACATTCAAAATGGCTGGAAGAAAACCTCCAAGGTGGGTACTTTTGTCTTCTTTTATTCATCTGTATATGTTTCTAAGAATTAATGGTCTTCTATATGGTCTCTTTCGGTGATCTAGAATCTAGATTGGTGCATAACTAGTCCTGTCTTCTTATTGGTCAGTTGTCCGCGGGTTCCTTTAAGTTTTCCGTTTGGAGATTTGCTAGGTTACACAAGGGAAAGGCTTCATTCAGTCAGAATATATATGTGTGTGTGTGTGTGTGTGTGTGTTATGTTCTTGATTATTTTACATGCTCAATGGCAACTAACTAACTCTATGTTTATTATACAAACGAAGAGATCGAAATCAATTCTGCTTCCGATGATCCCACATTGTTTAAGATTAATCGTGCATTTGGTTACCAATTCTCCGTTTTTTTCACAAAACATGTGAAGAAAATTATAAAAAAGCAAGAAACCAGGAAAATGACAGAGATAACATTTTCAAATATGTCAAGCTTAGACTATGGTTGTATAAGAATATTCAAGTCTGTTATATATTGACATATATGGCTCTTCTTTCTTTTGTTTTTGATTTTTAGTTTAACACACTTTTGATATGACAGATATGGAGGAAAAGGTTAATAACATGCTCAAAATCATTGAAAATTCGGGGGACACCTTCGCTCAAAGAGCTGAGATGTACTACAGAAGGAGGCCAGAACTTATAAACCATGTGGAAGACTCTTACCGGGCATATCGAGCATTGGCAGAGAGATTCGATCATCTGTCAAAAGAGCTGCAAAGTGCCAACCGCACCATTGCCACTGTCTTCCCAGAACAAGTTCAGTTTGCCATGGATGATGATGATTTTGAAGAAAGTGACCCCACAATATTCGAATCTGATGATCCCAACGAAGCACACAAGGTCTCTAAAGCAAATATTCCAAAGGTACCCAGCATGCCAAAGAAAGATTTCAGAAACCAAACAATGTTATTGTCCAGAAAGGGACAGCAGCTAAATAGAACTGCTAGCTCTGCTAAAGCCAATGTGCCTCCAAGTTCAGGCCTTAGCCGAGAAGAGGCTGCAGAGAAAACTGATAAGCTTCAGAAAGAAATTTTGGCACTACAAACGGAGAAGGAGTTTGTACAAAGCGTATCTGAACGATGCCAAGCTAAGTGCGGGGGAATTGAAAATCAGATAACTGAAATGCAAGTGACAATCAGCGGCTTACAAGATGAGTTCGGTATCAGCAATGTTATTGATGATAATGAAGCCCGAACTTTGATGGCTGCCACTGCTCTAAAATCATGCAAGGATACTTTGGTTAAGTTGCAAGAGAAACGGGAGCTATCAGCTGAAGAGGCTAAGGTAGAGAACCGAAGGATTAAGGAAGTCCAGCAGAAGTACGTAGCCCTTAAAGGTGAGTTTCTTTCTGACCAATCAGATCTGCTGGAGCCTGCTGATGAACAGGAGGCTGAATCAGAAGATATAGATCCAAATGATACGAATTTGTTGCGAGAGAAGATTAAAGGTGAGCTGGAAGCAGATTTAAAATCATCCCACACCGTGATGCAACTGGCCGAGAGAATTGATGAACTAGTTGAGAAGGTTGTGAATTTGGAAACTGCAGTCTCTTCTCAAGATGCTCTGGTAAACAGACTAAAATCTGATTCAGATGGGCTCCAGACACACATCAAGACTCTAGAAGAGGATAAGGCGACTCTGATGGAAAATTCAGAGAAAATGAGCAACAAGCTAAGAGAGTTGGAAGAGGAGTTTCGTAGAGTGAAATGCCTCAACGAAAACATCAAAGATCAAAACAAAAACCTTCTAACACGTTTAACTGAAGCAAGTTGTGCCATTGATCATTTGTCAGTGAAGTTACAAACAGTGAAACCAGACAAGGAAGTTGAGAAAGAAGAATCAATCCAAGAATCAGGAGCTGCTGTTGATGTCAAAGCAGGCAGGGGGGTCGAAGAACAAGAAGAACATCTGGCTTCTTTCAATGATGCATTTGTATCGAAGGCCATGGAAATGGAAAAGGAAGGGAGGAAAGATGATGTTCCTGCTGTCAATAGTTCTATCAAAGCAGAGGAATCTGGACCAAACCAAAAGCTCACTGCCATAACTGATGATCATGTCCCAACACATGATCAGCGAGATTTGCATGAGGAAGAAAATGATCTTGCTGCTCGGCTAGAGGAACTGGGAATAGATGAAGAGGATCAACCCAACTGGAGGCAGTTGTTGGCGAGTGGGTTAGATGACAGGGAAAAGCTTCTGCTGGAAGAGTATACTTTGGTCCTCCGGAATTATACGGAAGTAAGAAAGAAGCTCGGTGACGTTGAGAAGAAAAATCGGGACGGTTTCTTTGAATTGGCATTGCAGATTAGGGAATTAAAGAATGCTCTTGCCCTGAGGGATGAAGAGATCCAATCTTTGCGTGAAATGAGCTCTCACCAACAAAATCTCAATGAAAATAATGATGGTGATTCGACAAAATATAAGTACTCACATGCAGAAGGTTCTCCCGACCTTATGACACAAGCAGCTAGCTTCCTGGATTCAAATCTTTCATCTCTAAGTTCACCTCCGCGGCCAGTTTTTGACTCAGAGCACGAACATCATGTAGAAGCCAGAGGAAGAATTGGTGAATTAGCTGTATCTGGAGGTAATAGAAGGTACTCTGCGAAAGAGGTTAGCAATGTGATCAAGATGAAACGTGCAGATTCACCCCATGTTCCTTCAGCTGTAGAAGAAAAGATCCGTTCAGATATTGATGGACTGCTGGAGGAAAATCTGGAGTTCTGGTTGAGGTTTAGCACCACGTTGCATCAGATACGAAAGTTTCAAACTTCAGTCCATGACTTAAAGGTGGAGCTATCAAAAGTAAGAGATAAAACAAGGCGAGAAGGAAATGATAAGAGTCAATATATCATCTCAGAGACTCGGCCAATATTCACACATTTGAGAGAAATACAAACTGAACTAACATTATGGCTGGAGAACAATTCGGTAATGAAAGATGAAATTCATGCTAGATATGCATCTTTATGCAATATTCAAGATGAGCTGTTGAGAGTTTCCAATCCACGTTCCAAAGAAGAAGAGGCTGAGCTAAGTGAATATCAAGCAGCTAAGTTTCAAGGTGAGATTCTCAACATGAAACAGGAAAGCAACAAGGTTGCAGATGAGCTGCAAACCGGTCTGGATCGTGTGAGAGGACTCAAGGTTGAAGTTGAAAGATTACTCACAAAACTGGACGAGGAGCTCGGGATTTCAGCATCTAAAAATAGGAGTTCATCACACAAAGCTAGAATCCCCTTGCGCTCTTTCTTGTTTGGTGTCAAATTAAAGAAACTTAAGGGACAAAAGCAGTCAATCTTCTCATGCGCAAGCCCTGCACTGCAGAAACAATATAGTATGTTCGAGGATGGAAAACCCCCACAACACCACTGAAGATTGGATTGTTCCTTTTCCATTTTCCTTTCGTTTTTCGTTTTTCCTTTTTTCATTTGGCTTGCCTGTCGTAGTATTAGATACTTCAAATAGAACTTGAAGCAACACTACGAGTTCCTTGTTAATTTTTCTGACCCACTGGGTAAAATTTAAGTAACTAATCAAAATATTTTTACTAAGCAACACTACGGATCCTCTCTTTACCTCAGCCCTATATTGTTGACCATTGTTTGAATTTCTCTAGATCAAGACAGTGAAAAACGGATCAGCAGAAGCTAAATCCACCCCAACTTATCAATTAAGATTTTTAATTTATCCAATTGCCATGCCTTCCAACCACAGGAGGTTTTCATCTGACATCGGTTTTGCAGAAAATGCAGATCACACTGCATTTCTGGCTGCAACAATCCAACTAGCATGTACGGTCCAAAAGCGCTGTTGAAAAAATTTGAAATTTTTGATGTGTTGATATCAAAAATAATTTTTAAAAAATTAAAAAATATTATTTTAATGTATTTCCAAATAAAAAATACTTTGAAAAACAACCGTAACCACACTCCAAATAGACACATTCGCACAGAAAAATATCTTTCTTATTAGTTACTCTCTAACTCCACATGAACAAACAGACAAATACAAAATAAATAAATAAATAAATAAAATTCATACCTCATAAAGTCTTTATCTAAAATTTCTTAATTGTATCTGTTTTTTTTCTTAAATAAATTTATAAAATAATTATTAAAATATGACTAGTTACTTCTTAAACACTGTAAATATTTTCATCTTTAAGAATCTGATTTTTTATTTTTCATTTTTTTGTCAGTGACATTAGTGTTCAAATGCATCTACGGCAACATGATCTATCGAACCAGGCGAGCATGAAGAAATTACATCATGAAAAAGACGGACTGAGTCATTACTTTCCACAACTGTAATCAATTTACACAATTTCTATCTCGTTTAAAATACAAATAGAGAGACCAAACAGAAAAGGAAAGTGTCTTCTGCTACTTCGCATTCAAGACCCTATCCGTCCATCATTCCATCGCTGGCTTCTGTTTTGCTTATACTATCCACTTTTATGCAGGATTCATTGCTTACTGAGCTTGGCAAATCTGCTTGCCTCTCACTTACACTTTGATTCTCATCATTCTCCTGAACTGCAGATTGATTTTCAGCTTCCTTGATAGGTGAACAAGTCATCTTATTATCATCTGCATTTTGACTTCCGTCGACCTGGTTGCCAGTGACATTTACCAGGCCACTTTCATTCATTATCAATTTTGGTGAACCATTAGAACTCTCCAAAGCAGCTACTTGACTTTTCAACTCTGCTTCTTGGTTTGTCAAAGCTGCTTTAACTTCTTGAACATGCTCACTTGAGACATGAGCTCCATCCTTTTGAACTTGGCCATTTGCCACTTCTTGCGACCCAAAAGCTTTTGTATCCTTAATGGTTACAATGCCTTGCTTTGGCGAACTTTCAGCATTAGTTTGTTCAGATGGCGTACTCGATGTGATAGGGGTGGATAGTGTATTCTGAGTTGTCATTGAAGAAGCTTTCATCTGAGGTGGCAGTACAGTGGCTTTGGCCAAAACAGAATTAGTCTGTTCAGATTGCGCATTGAATGATGTGACAGGGGTGGATTGTGTATGCTGAGCTGTTGATGAAGAAGCTTTCATCTGAGGGGGTGGTGAAGTAGCTTTGGGCAAACCAGGGCATGGACCACTTGCAGGTGGACGTGTGGTAGTTGGTGCAGTTGCCATGCCACTGGAGATAAATCGAGTATTGGGATTGACATCTAAGTGCGTAGAAATACCACCAGTCATGGATGATTTGATTGAAGAACTGCCTGTGGGCATGATATGGACAGCATTCTTTGCCTGAGCAGCCTTTAACAGTGAAGCAGCATCTGATTGGGTAGCAATGCGAGCCCCAGCAGCAACTGCAGCAGCTCTCACAGGATCAGAACTCAGAATAGATTTTTCTGATGCTTTTGCCAACATTACTTGAGATTTTGCTGCAGGTCCCACTGGCCATATTGAAGATGATTTTGTCATCATGGTACGTTGTTGAGATTGATGTTGGGCAGGAGAAGCTTCTGCAGTGATGGTAGGAGAGGCACAATTATTGGGGGTTTTGGTAGAAGTTGTCCCAGCTGCTCCAAGTTAAAAGAATAATTGTAAGAATCTCACACACGCAAGTGCTGAAACCTATGTGAACTACACGCATAGAGAGCAAACTACAAACTACCATTGTGCTTTAAAGGCAGTTGAGCTGTTTAATACATTTAGACAAATTAATAATTCAGACTGCATTTTTAAAGATTGTCTACTAGAACACACCTAAATAATTTAAAAACAGTATGAGATGGAAAGGATAATTTACCAGAACTTGCAATTAAACTTTTGGCTGCTGGATGAGGATCGAGGGCCATTTTCACTGCATCGCGTGCTGCACGCTGTGTCTCAGAGAGTTGAGGGGCACTGGAAACGGTTCCCACATTCAAGTTCCCGTGCCGCTTCCGAATAATGGCCCACCTCTGCTTGTATAAGCTATGGTAATTAGGAGGAGAAAGGCAAAGGGAAAAAAATTCTATATGGAACACTAACAGTTAAAAAACAAACCAGCAATTCATGGAATCCACATCCACACGAACATAGCAGAACAATAGACAAGGAAAGAACAGTGGCCAAAAATGAGAACAGATCGGAATTTATTGAAAAAATAAAGAAATCCGTTGCCGGGATTTGAACCCGGGAAAAACTGGGAGAACCCAGACATCCTGACCGGACTAGATGACAACGGATTGCTCTCCACGGCAGTAATTAAATAACAATGCTTAATGAAAGTTCAAGGACTGGGTTTACCAATGGAACCAAATCTCGATCATACAGCTAAAAAAATTGCTTGAGGTTCTGTTCAGACATAGAAGTGCACTGCCAATGTTGAGAAAGGACTCTGGATGAATACTAATCCTACATGGAGTCCTCATTGTATTTGCGAAAATTCAAGATAGCAAATACTAATCCTACATGTGGTCCTCATTGTATTTGCGAAAAATCCAGATAGCAAATACTAATCCTACATGCAGTAAATCAAGATAGCAAAACTAATCAGGATTAGCTATATCCTCCCTTAATTCTCACTTATTCATGTTATTTACATTTTCAACAATATATTTCCATTTTGATGATATGGTTAACAAATTGCTCCAGTGTTTGTGAAAAAAGAAAAAATAAACTAACTCCAAAGTCATCAGAGAAGTGCACACTACATATGTTGAAATGGAAATTTAGATACATGCTAATCCTATATGAAGTTCTTATTGTATTTGCAAAGAATCAAGATATCAGAACTAATCAAGTCTAGCCATGTTCTCCTTTAATTCTCAGTGATTTTTCTTTACATTTTCAACAATATGTTTCAATGTTTTATAATCTTAAAACATTTTTATGAAGAATACATCTGTGTTTGTGGACAAGCCATGGTTAATAGCACTTGCAACAATATCTGAAGGGATGACCCTCATAGCACTACCAACAAATATATGTGCCATTGCAAATGAACTGTTAACAACTAGATCCCTTAGAGTCCATAATAAGAAATGATATACAACAACCATTTCCATGAACGATCAAGCCATGACCTAAGTAAAGCAACCTCCAAAGCAATGATTTGACCACGTCATACATAGCAATTGAAACCAAAATATTGCAGGGGTAGAATGGAACATCACAAGCAAAGAGAGTTTAGATGACTAAGCATCAACCCTATGTGTTTCTTACTGACCTATGAAAGCCTGAAGAATCTAATTACAGTAAGCATGAAAAGGAATGAGAAAGGATGATAATTTAATAGCACTTCATGGAAAACAACCTGAGACAGCTGGGAAGCAGTTCTATCACCCTTGAATTCACCTCTTACAATGCTTGCCCAATTCCCCTCGCCCAATTTTTGCACAGCAGCAATCAGTTCCATGTCCTCAGCTTCTGACCAGGGTTTCCTTTTCCTTCTTGGAGGAAATGTGCCACTACCTGATCCATTTGCATCATATACTTCAGAAGCAGGACAAGACATCACTGCAGGCAGGGACAGTTTCTGCACAGAAACTGGAACTCTAATGTTCACCCCCCGCATCACATCAGATTGTGAATTTTCTGATGTAGCTCTAAGCGACCGGCCATTAGGTATGTTTATAGTTAAGGGAGCCTCAACTGTTGTGTTGTTTGGGTGAGTTGAATCACTTGGTAAACCAGATGCTATTAATACCTAACCAAAACAACCATTCTCATCAATAAGGTAACTGGACATAGAAAATGAAGAGGAATCAAATAAAACAAATTATTCAAGCATGTTTTGCCTTCTTGGAATATCTCAAAGAGAAGGAGTCCATTAAATGATTAATACATAAAAAATTTGCACCTCAAGCTCTATCATGTGGTCACAGTAGTTTCCTGGAAACCATCTTGTTTTTACAATGCCCTTGCCCCTTTGAACATCATTACATTTGTTTGGAAACTATAATTAACTTGACACGTTTCAACCCTTTATCTGTATGCGAGTAGTTGACAACGGAAAATTTAAAACTAATTCGTCCTTTTTCTTTTTGACACATTCAACTCTTGAAATGAGTTTCTGAACTAGAAATCTTACATAAAATCTCCAAAACTCGAAATTTATACAAGGATTAAACAAACAACAACAGATTGTATCACACATAGTATATAGAAACAATCACTATCATAGTAATGGGATAGAAGCCCACCTTAACACAAGCTGCAGCCTCGGTCGAAGCTTCACTAGTAACACTAGGAAAAGCTTCCAGTTCAGATTCTAAATCACTATCATCATCATCCTGGAAAAAAAAAATTCAAATCCAAATAAAAGAAGAAAAAAAAAGAAGAAGAGGCGGCATTGAGTTTTTCAGGCAAAGAGGCAGAGCAAACCAGAGGGTGAGCTCCATCATCGAATTTCTCAGGTAAAACGTGTCGATATGCTAAATGTCTCCATAGCATTTGATACTCCCTTGCATTAGAAATTCCAGTGCTGGTCTTTTTAACTAACGCATTCCAATCAATTTTCGCTCCATCAAATTGAGCCACTTCTTGCAGCAACGCTAGGAGTGTCGTCGCTGTATACCTGAAGACAAAAAAAAACCCAATTTTAATTACCCAAAAATAAAAAGTAAATAAAAACAGAAAAGAAAAAGGTTCGTACCTTTGTAAGAGAGTGGAAACATCTTCTTCACTGATCACTCCCTTTTTGTTCTTCTTGGATTTCTCAATCATTATGTGTTGTTATATTTCAATTACATATGAAGGAACTGGAGAGATTCAATTCCATTAAGCCGAATTTTATTAAAACCCTAACTTAGGGTTTCAGAGAGAAAGAGGATGTCAAAAAAGACAGAACACGTAGATGGGAAAAACGGAGAAAACAAAGAAGGAGGAGGGGCGAGGAGGAGGAGGAGGAGGAGAGAGCGAGTCGTTGAGAGCGTGGAGACACGCACTGGACGGGGGGTTTTTTTGGGGAAAGAGAGAAGGTTGCACAGTGGAGGTTAGGGGCTGAAAGGGCGTTTTGAGGTTCTTAATGACGACAGTGCCCTCGGGAAGTCTACGTCGGTGATTATTCACAGAGGTAATTAAAGATTCAGAGTCCGTATTTATGTCAAAGTACCTTTCTTTTTCTTTTTATTTGATTGTTTGTATCTTTATTTTTGTCTCAATTTGTGTTTTATTTAGTTTATAGATTCGCGCTACATAACTGGTGGATCAAAAATTTTGCAAATCTATAAAAAGAAAATATATTTAGTCTTTATGAAAGTGTTAGACAATATTATAAATTTTATTTTTCAAGATAAATTTTTTTATTAAAATATATTTTGTTTATTTTAGCAAACTCTATATTTTTAATTAGAATCATGAATTCTCTTTAAAATAAATTATAATTGTTGAAGTAAGTTAAAAATTATTAAAATAATATATCCATATTTTATGTACAAATAAAAGTTTAAAAAATCATAAATATAATAAAATTATATTAAAAATTTTAGGAATAAAAAAAATATTTTGAATCGAATTTTCATGAACAATTTGTTATTAATATTATAATTTTCATTTTAAATGCATAATAATTAAAAAATATTAAAATTCAAATAAAAAATTATAATATTTTTTAAGAACCATGTCAAAATCAAATAGTAAAGTGAATCTTGAATATATTTTTTCACATAAAATAGGTAAAAAAACAAAGAAAACGGTCAAGCCCAACCCCTGACCTGGTATTTATTTTTCATTAAGGCAACGAATGACATGTCATAATCATATTATAATTAATGCTCATCAAGGTTTCATTGTAGACTCATTGCCCTATGAATTGAGATAATATAATGATTAATTTGTCATTCCCAAACAAAATCATTTAACGATGTATTGGGGTAATACAGTTTTTCACAAGTTTTATTAGTTATTATCAGATTGATCGATGACATTTAAATCTTTTTACATTTTTAAAGCGTAAAAAATGGCTAAATATATCTTTAAAAAAAAAACTATTTGAGTGATGAGGGTTTTTTTTATATTTTCATTTTTTAAAAGTACAATAAAATAACTCATTTATCCTTAGAAGTAAAAATACTTTAATTGATGTCCAAGGGCTTTTCATATTTTCACTATTTTTTCCGGTTATAATCAAGTTAATTAATGAATAATTTGGTATTTTAATAAATATAAAATATAATTTTAAAAAATAGATAGCGCATGCAAATCACGCGTCAACGGGTGGAAGATGCCTGCACTTTTCGGGTGGCGCGTGTGGTATCTCCCGGAGACCAAACACCACCTTTTGCGATGTTGAAATTGTTTTGGTGGCCCTTCCATCCTAAGGTAGCGTGTGTGACTTATTGACCTCAAGTTTGACATTAATGAACTTTTATTCTTTTTATTTTCTCTTTTCTCCTCAATTATCATGTTTGACTCTATAAAATTTCAAAGCAACACTTTAATTTTATTTCCTTTTAAAATTGGTTCATGTTATTCGATTACTATTTGTTTTATTATAAATAATTTATAATATTATAAATTATTTTTCAATTTCATCCTCCTTTAATTTTTTTTATTTGTCAGTCTTGGTCCTTGTTTTTTTATTTATATTTATTTTATTCAATATATTTTTTAAAATTATTTTAAAAAAATTCATCCTTCATTTTTTTCTTCCTTTCAGATTTGATTCTCATTCTTTTTTATTACTATTTTTTTACTTCGATAAATTTTTTAAATTGATATTCTCTTTTCGATTTCATCATTCAACATTAAATTAGTTGATAATTAAGTTTAGGTTTAGGATTTCACGCGTTGCAAATTTGAGAGATTAACCCATGTTTAGAATATTCGTTCGGGTTTGCTTTTTTTTTTTTTTTAAACTCATGTTTTTTTAGTTTCGTCCTTCAATATTTATTTAATTGAAGATTGACCCCTATTGTTTTTTTTTTATTTGCTTTCTATAGGATTTTTATTGATTTTAAAAATGACTCGGGTTATCTCGAGTTTTTTATTTATCATTCTTTGTTAAATTTAGTTTTTTTACAATAAATTTTGTTTTTGAATAAAATTAAATTAATTGATTAAATATAAACATGAGATGCTCATTCCATGATATCGCGTGCAACCTCTTTATATATTATTGTGTAGCTTTTCATGTTGATGTTAAAACTATCTCAATGTATTTTTTTTAGTGGTGGGCAGTGTTCACAACAAAATGACAACAAATTTTCAAAAAATATTTCTTTTTTTTTTCAAAATATGATATTGATCATTTATTTTTTATAGTTAATTATTACTTTTTTAATTCATTGTGTTAATATTTTTTTAATTATATCATTAAATTAATCAAGTTTATTAAAAAAAAAAAAGCCAGCCTCAGTTACTCCATTTTACTTCAAGATGGACGGTTAGCTCAGCAATCAGAAAATGTTCGAAAGATATCTCATTGATTCACACAAATAAATAAATTTGTGACCGCTTTCAGTTTCAAAATCGCAAGTTCAGCTTTATTTCCACCTTGTAACCTTTTTACTTTACCACAATGGTTCATGCACAAACCATCACTAACATTCTTTATGCCCCTTTTGACATCTTGCAGCTAACTACATGCTATTCCCTGCCTGGGGATCTCTCATCAAGGAGACAGTAGAGACTAACAGGATCCTATTCAAACCAAAAAAGTAGAAAATGAAATGTGATAAAGGGACGGCCAGAGAACAACAGAGTCTAAATTTCTAGGGTAATCAACTTCCAGATTCTCCCCCATCCTTATCCAACCCTGCTGGGACTCCAGAGTCCAGAAGAAGCTGGAATAGTAGATGAATAAATTCAATGCTGTACTTGGTGAGGTTACGGCAATCAAAGGCAGATTCAATGTGAAAATGCTGTTATCACCAGACATCTCTTAGATACCGGCCTTCCATTTGGAGTTTCTTCACCATAGACTCGGTTTTCGATGAGTCCAAGCCTCCCTGAAACACAAAAGCACAAGGATTTCATATGCTCGATGTTCCTCGGTATATACTATATAAAAAACATGTAACATTGGGGAAGAACACAGTAAATTCAAACAGAGTGACCAAGTTGAATCGACAACAAAAGTTCTAGACATGAAACACTTGCATAATATGTGCTTTCCACTTAACAGAGAAAGGGTAAAACTGCATGCATGGGCACGAATTTCTTAGTGCTGTGCTTTGTAAGAGAAGTGGCATGAGAAAAAATAGTGCAACAAAGAGAACATTAGCACAAGCAACAAGTACCTGCTCTTGTACAATAGTGTGCAAAGTCCGATGAACATCTCTAGCCATACCCTTGGCATCACCACACACATAAAGATAACCCCCTTGAGAAATTATACTCCATATCTCTGCTGCCTGCAAATGGTATTGAAATTAATCTAACATGTATAAAGCATTTAACTCGTCAACAACCACCTAATTTTGCAGTCTACAATTACTTACTTTATCTACCATCTTATGTTGAACATATTCCTTCTGTGGCCCCTCCCTTGAGAATGCAACTAATAACTCGGATATCACACCTTGCGCCACAAAATTATTGAGCTCATCCTCATATATGAAATCCTGCAAACAATAGAAATTGGAAATCAATGGGAACAGATTCATTGAGCATCAATAAATGTCAAATTAGGAAATTTGCATAGTCAAGGTCCAAACCATTTGGCGATTTCTGCATCCAAAGAAAAGCAGGGCTGGACCAAGCTGTGTACCATCCTCTTTCAGGGCCATTCTTTCCTGGAGGAATCAACTAATTAATTTTCTTCTGTTCACACCACAAAAAGAAAAAAAAAAACACATAAGAAAGCAAATCCATCCACACCTGTAGAAATCCTCTGAAAGGTGCCAGTCCAGTACCAGGTCCCACCATAATAATTGGAGTTGAAGGATTGGCTGGTAACTTGAAATTTGATGTTCTGATGAAAATGGAAGCCCAACTACAGTCATGCCTTTTCTCTAGAGGAACTGCATTCTGTTTTATATATATATATATATATATATATATATATATATAGTTTTTGAGTGTGGGGAGGGGGGTCACAGCCAGATGTTAGATTCTCCAAGATGCCGAGCCGAGATGCACAATGCCGAGATGATCTCAAACATTAAGGGTGGTACAGAAAGTGAGAGAGTGTGGTTCTTTGAAATATATTGGAGGTTGTGTCAATACCTTCATCCAAGTTGAACACACCCCTTTGTGAATTCTACCAGTGGGACTGGGACCATATACTAAAGCACAGGTCACATGCACTCTATTGGGAGCATATCTGCAGAATACATATCAGGAAACTATGTTTTTATAATTCCATCAAGAAGATACAATCACATTTCAAAGAAATAGATCACCTAGGAGAGGATGAGATAGAATAGTAACGAGGCTGTAGGCGAGGAGCCACTGCAGCAAAAAAGATACCAAGGGGAGGTTTGGCAGATGGGAACTCAGCCATTACCTCAAGAAGACTTCTCTGACTAGCCATAACCCATTGAGAGTACTCATCCTGGATTTTTTTTTTTTAAGGAAAAAAAAAACATTTTAGACGAACAAGAATGTACAGATGACATGTATCAACAAAACAGAACAAACAAATATCAACAAAAAGTATGGATCACCCACTGACCTTTCCTTGCTGTGATGATAAAAACCTGAGTCTCTCTGCCTCACTAGGTTCCCTGGCATGAGCAGCCAAAGCAAGCAAAGCAGCCTTAAAGCATAATTTACAGCCAAGAATAAAGAAAATATATCATTACACAGAAGAACCAGAAAATAAACGTGAACAAACAAACATGTGAAAATATCACCTTTTTAGGAGGGCTCAAGAGATCTGCATAGCATGCCAATGCAGTGTGAAGGGTGCATGGACCTAGGAAAGGAGGAGGCAATGAGCTTCCAATAGCTGTTCCATCCTCATTATCAGCATGAATAGAAAACAACAAATCTAAAGGTTGACCCAACAACTTCCCTGCTTCTTCAACAATTTCATTACTGTTCTCAGCATACACCCCCACATGGTCTCCAGTTTCATATCTGAGGAAAGAAATCAGAGATGAGACTGTTATTAGCACTACTGTATTAGACCTAATGCAAATAAACAAAATGCTTTTTTAAAAGGAAAAAAAAACAAAAAAAGAGGAAAAGAGGAACCAATATGGTAATAAATGAATATTACACACCAGAAAACTGCAGAAAAGAGCACTCTACAGAATTAAAAAGCACATTAAGAAACCAGCACGAATACCCCACCCAAAATATAGTGAAAAGGTACGTAGAGAAGAAAAGAATGAATACTAGAGCTTTGTGACACCACAGATCTCAAACCAAGAAGACAGCTCCTGAAGGATATCTGCTTCCTGGGAATACCAGCTTTACAATACAGAAACAGATAAATAAAGCAATGAGGGGCTAACACAAAGAAGTACAGAGTCATCCCAAACAAAGAAAAGATTTGAAACAGATATTATGGTTAATTTCCAAATGTCCCAAGCTTGAGGAAAATTTTTCAAACAAAAAAAATTCAGGATTTTTGTAGGTATACAGGAGAATAATAAGCCTCTGGGATTTGGCTTTAGTGTCAAAGGGTAGGG
>Ga0307518_10001169_pt1 | contig 19752 bp, 11 predicted proteins | sample 25_EM_MG_FD_203889 | JGI IMG/M metagenome (GOLD analysis project Ga0307518, IMG submission 203889) | Populus trichocarpa ectomycorrhiza microbial communities from riparian zone in the Pacific Northwest, United States - 25_EM | ecosystem: Host-associated > Plants > Roots > Unclassified | place...
TTTGTTCCATTTTATTTTTTGTTTTTTTTTTTTGTTATATTTTTTTTCAAAATTATCTTCGTCGATTTTTTTTTTAATATCGAGTTGGTTAGAATTTAACTTTGTAATAAAGCTTAATCATGTGGGGAAAACATTGTAGCTTTGCTCATAAAATATTGTGGATTGCTACAGTGTCTCTCCGCATGGTTTTTTTTTATAATTTTTTTCAAATTATCTTTTTTCATGTTATTTTTTTAATATTGAGTTGTTTGTAAATTATAATTACAAGTCATTACAAATAAGGCTAAATCATCTAGGGAAGCACTGTAGCTTTCATCACAAAACACTGTGAATTGCTATAGTGTTTCCAACATGATTTTTTTTCCTTTTTTGGTGTTTGTTTTTTTTTTTCTAAAATTATCTCTGTCGATTTTTTTTTTAATATTGAGTTGATTAAGAATTTAGCTTTATAATTTTTTTCTTTAAAACACTGTGAATTGTTGCAGTATTTTTCCATGTGATTTTTTTATGATTTTTTTTAAAATTATCTTTGTCTATTTTTTTTTAAATATTGAGTTGGTTAAGAATTATAATTACAATAAAACTAAATCATATGAGAAAAACGTTATAGTTTTTCTCACATAGCACTACGGATTGCTACAATATTTCTCTAAATGATTTTTTATTTTATTTTATTAAAAAAAGCGTTATAGTTTTCCTCACAAAACATTATCAATTACTACAATATTTTTTCTCATGGTTTTTTTCCTTCCAAAATTATCTTTGGTTTTTTTTAATATTAAATTGGTAGAGAATTTAGCTTTGTAATTTTTTTTTTATTAACTGAAAAGTTAAATCATATGGCAAAAGCACTCTATTTTTCCTCACAAAACACGGTAAATTGCTACAAATCATTTTGTTCAGTCTCTAAGTTTTTGATCACCAACATAACTTTTTTTTCGTCATGAAATATTTGTTCCATCATACCTTTAATTTCTATTACTTATCTAGCACTTGTTCACAATTATAACGCTATCAAGTGCATTTATTTTATAAACCCGTGGCAGCGCGCAGACATGTCATCTCGTGTGTGTGTATATATATATATATAAAAGCTAGAAACCATGAAAATGGGTTCGAATCTTGTCACAGCCCACCTTGGACATTATGTACAATTATGTGTCCATGTTGTCTTCACCCCACCAGACAGTAGAGTGTACTGATCAGCATAAATGGAGGGAAGTTTCTTTCCCTCCATATTCAGAGTGATGGGAATTTGGAGTTCTGAGTACTGAGAAGATAAAGCTGGTATAACATTTCATGGAAGAGACTGGAGATCCAGTAAAGTTTAAAATAATACACAGCTCAAAATTTGCAACTGAGGTTCTGCTACTTGTTCATTAGGGACTCTTCTTTTTTACCCTTGAACTCCTTACCGTTTGCGCTTGGTATAGGACCTAATAGACAGATGCGTAGATGGCCTTGCAATAGTCGTTGATGGAAGAAATCTTTATACAAGTCCCAGAACTCGTCTCTGCCAAATAAAATGAATACAGAAAGAGAATAGAGGGGGAGGGGTCGGCGGTTTGCGACATTGATAAGACATTGTTGGAAATAAAATCACCTCAAACAATATAAAGAGAGAATCAAAACCAGATTGTACCTGACTTGCGGAAGGGTAAACAATGAATAACCCTTGACATCTGCGTGCATGTCAAGTACAATCATTGTTAACCGTGAAAGCCCCAGTGCCTCAACGTCGATCAACTTCTTTACCCTTGAAATAGTAAAGATGAAAGAATTATTAGGAACTCATTTCTATCAATTAAATTTTAAAGCTAATATGTGTTAACCCCGTTAGAAATATGGAAATGTAGTTAGAAAAAGGAATTTGGCCATAATGTTCTACAGAGCATGACTGTCAGCATCTTTTTTTAACAAACAAAACTGGTATGATTCCTATTACTATATTGCTACTTTAACATAAAACATGGATGACTCACCTGCTGGGTGTGCCGCTAGCAAAATTTACGCGGTTCTTCAACATGGCTACCTGCATTGACCATAGAAGTTTCAGAAAGAAAATAAATGTTATTAAAAAAAATCACAGATAGTTAAAACGGAAGTGGTATGAGAGACGTAGAATATGGAATGCAAGCAGAAATTTTAATGTATCCAATGGTGAATGCAAGCAATTTCTTCTCCGAACAGATTACAGAAGCTTTTCTCTGAAGAGATGATAGAAAATTTTCTTGAACACCAACATATAGATAGGACCATTTTCATCTCAGTTTATAAGATTGGAGCATCTTTGATTTGTAGATATAGGTAGCCTGTCCTAGGCAACTTGTAAGAAATTTGCCTCTTAATTAACCACCCATTTGAACCTCAGAAACTAAATCTCTTCAAAGGTATCTCCCTATTTCCTTTTCCATGGTTCTAGGATATATTCCTTTACTTAGTTATCCCTTAGTCATCCCTGACGATAAAGCATCAGAAATTGAAAGGAACAGCCTGGATGGTTTTCTATATTGCTGTGGTTAAACATGTTATGAAACAAAAACTCCAGTCAAAAGCAAGAGAACTCTCTTTTTTCATGTCATAACTAAGGAGCCATCCAAAAGAAATTGAAAAGATCATTTTTGTCCACTTTTATTAAGCTTATACGAGTTTGCATCAAGAAGTGAAGAGCAGATTGAACATATACTGAAAAATATAACAAAAGGAAAATGCCATTGTTGAAGAACAGGAAGCCAGACAAAAAGGGAAAAAAAAAGAAAATTGACCACTGATTTGGTAATGTACCTATACGAAAATGACGAAACTATCCACATCCCGTTATCAGTTATATGAAATACCAGTGACCACAGGGTGAATTTTGTCCCTTGGTTTAAGAATGGTATTGTATGTAATAGAAACAGAGAACTATGTTCTGGGATCAGACTGACGTGCAAAATAGAATTTCAGCAGAGCTGGTGCCTCTGATTAATTTTCTCATCATCTCCCAAACATTAAAAAAAAAAAGGTATTCACCTCACAGAAAGTGATGGAGATTTATCAAAAATCACAAAAATTGTTAAAATGATGAAAAAAATCAAAACCGTAATTAAACATATAGATATATAAACAAAACAATATCCAGGGGCACATTTTGAGGTCAAATATTGGTGTAAATTCTTTCAAAGTCTGTTTGCAACTCGCAACCTAGACTTTGGACAGTAATAAAATTGACAGAATGGTAAAAAAGAAACAGATTGCAAAAAGCGATTCCTACAACAAAAAATATCAGTGAACCAGTTGTTCAAAAGAAATAAAGGAGTACATAGGAAATAGATAGACAACGAAATCAGAACCACTGAGATTTTATTCGGATCAGACTGACGTGCAAAATAACAATTCAGCAGTGCTGAAGCCTCTGACAATTTGTTTTGTCATCATACCCGAACTTGCAAATGAACACATCATGCAATCTTACCATGGACTTATTGCTGATGGACAGAAGTGAAGTTAGAAAACAAAACAAAAATAAATATAAAAACAGTGAGATTTTTGGATGAGACTGAACTTCAAAAATTCAAAACAGAAACAAAAATCCAAGAGAATGATGATAGAAAGGGGAGGTGCTAAAGCATGAATCAACAAAAAGATTAATGAGCCCAGTTGTGAAAATAAATAAATTAGTGCATAAAATACTTCATTTCAGATCAGACTGAGATCAGTTGTGAAAATTAGATAAATTAGTGCATAAAATACTTTATTTTGGATCAGACTGACGTGCAAAATATCACCAGTGCTGAAAGCCTCTGATATTCTGTTTTGGCATCACATCCAAACCCATAAAAAAAAAGGAAAGTAAAGGAAAAAATCACAAATCACAAACCAAGCCATCTCACAACAGACATTGTGGACTCATTAGCGGTCATTAAAGTAGATTGGAATCAAAACACACGTAGAAATCCCAATGAGAATGAAAAAGTAGAAAAATAGTCATAATCAGTGTAATTTCAGGATCAGACTGACGTGCAAATGATTATTCAGCATCGATAGCTCCTTTAATAATCTGTTGTAACTTTCATCATTTCCCTACTTCACAACAAAGTGAACATATGATAAAGGGTAAAAAATGACAAACCAAGCCATCTCACAACACACATTGCGGACTCATTGGAGGTCATTAAAGTAGATTGGAATCAAAACACACGTAGAAATCCCAATGAGAATGAAAAGGTAGAAAAATAGTCATAATCAGTGTAATTTCAGGATCAGACTGACGTGCAAATGATTATTCAGCATCGATAGCTCCTTTAATAATCTGTTGTAACTTTCATCGTTTCCCAACTTCACAACGTAGAGAACATATGATAAAAGAAAAAAGAAAGAAAGAAAAAACTAGATATGTTTAAAAGTAAAAATTGCACAATTATTGTTGCTAAATTGAATGGAAAAACCAAAGAGAAAACAGCAGGAACCCGAGATAAAAGAGGAAAGGCAGTAAGACAGTATTTTCACTTCTCTTCTTCATCAAATACTTGATGCATGAAACTTACAGCTCGTGTGTATAGTAGCAAGATAACATATTCTTATAATCATGTGAAAACCCAAAGAACGAATCAGAAGTGGATATTCAACAATATAATATTAACAGGAATGGCCATTTTCTGCTAGTAATAACCAGACTACTCTCACAGCTCAAGAGCAAAAAGAATCAACAAATCCATGGATATGAACATCAAGAAAAATGACTGATACTTTCACAAACACCATAAACAATATGTAAACCGAAAGATATCTATTTCCTTGGAAAATCATAAAGCTTTAACAATTCTTATAAAAAAAATCAACCAGAGGAATATTTTTAAAGGGAAACCTACATAATGTATCCATTCAAAAATAAAAATAAAGAGCTAGAAAAGACCAAGAAATAACCTGTTCCTCGACCTTCATATGCTTGGAGAATAGCTTCGCAGCATGACATTCTTTCGTCAAAGAGCGCACACCCCTAGAGGAAGAAGATTTTCACTTGTTGATACGTTAGGCTTTCAAAAAATAAATGTTCAAAACTACAGAAACTACTTAACATCAATTAGCTAAATTCAAATCATATCTAATTAGCGAGAACAGGAAAAAAAAAAAACAACGGACCTTAGAAGTTCTAGAGATCTCAAGGCAGATGTAGAAATAATAAGAACAGCAGGACTCCCTGGATCAATAATGCCTTCCACCAACTTCCCTTCACAAAGAACTTGTTTCCAAGATGGGCCAAAAGCCGCCTTCATGTGGCTCCCTAAGGCCATAACATCTTGACCCGATACTTGAGATAACTCAACAAAGCAGGTCTCTGCATCATCAATGTATCAGGATCCAAACAAACACAAACAATAAAAAACGAAAATAAAAGAAAAGAAATACCCTTAATTGATTCGAGCTCAATAGATGAAAGCTGAACCCCATTGGCAGATTGAAACTCGTTTATGAAAAAACTAAGCTGCTGGGAAGCTGAAGCTGGGGTAGAAGCCTCGCTCTTGTTCTGGTTTTCTTCGTTTTTGGATTGGTCAGTCTTCTTGTTGATACCCGTTTTCCTCTTGAAGTTGATTTTTTTACTAGGGTTTCTGAGAGATAACCCCTTCTTCTCCTTTGTCTTAGAGTGTCTTTCTGGTTTCCCGCTTCCCATTTCTTTATTTCGCTTCTTTGCCTGCGGCTTAGCATAAGTACGTATTTATAGTATTAGGTTTTCTAGTTTGGCTTTGAAACCCAAAATCAAACATGGTCCTCGTACTACAGTAACTAGGTCTACTCCGTCCTCTATATTTGTTTTAATCTAATAAGTTCCTAGAAAATTGTATACAGACCATCGCATGCATCTATTTCGGCAGTTATTTGTTACATGTAGTGGTAATTATTTTTTAAAATATATTTTTAAAAAAAATATATCATAACAATTTAAAAATATAAAAATAAAATAATTTGAAGCAAAATAAATCTAAAACTTTTCAACATCGGTTTTTTATCGCAAAAATAAGCATGCTCTTCATCTTACAAAAACATTTAGAAAACTTCAAAAATATCAGTATTCTCAATATTATTATCAATTAATTTTTTAATCAGTTTTTACTATCAAAGTTTAAAAAATTCTTAATTAAAGAATTTTATCTATTTACAAATTAATGTACTACATGTGGTCTTTTTTGTTTTTATTATTCATATTTCCATTAAAAAATTGTATTAATTAATCTATTATAGGACAATAAACTCATTTTAAAGATAATGGTGTGACGCTCACGATACTGCTATGAAGAATACTGTTTGGCGAATATAGGAGCTCGCATACGCCATTTAAAGTATACGGGCTCCTTTAACTCACTAGTGCATGTATTGCATAAGTCAATAATTTTTTTTATATATTTAAAAGACCTAAAAGTCCCTAACTATAGTTGATAATTATAAAAAACTAAATTAAAATGATGAAAACACATATGGACCAAGGTTTGAGAAAAAAAGAATTGCAAGGGTGGTTAAGTAATTACATTGTTTAAAAATAAAAAGACAAAAACATCCCACTCCCCCAAGTTATTTGTTTTTTGTTTTAAAAGGTATATTAGTAATTCTACTTTGTAATAAAAATATAAAAGACTAATTTACTCCACATAAATTGGTAATGTCAATTAAACCCCGTTAAAAGACTATTATACCTACGGAATATCAACCATTTCCTTTAATTGTAAAGGGCCAAAACATCGGCGCACTGCAGCAATTCTCAATACACCGAATCTTGCTCTTCAATAAAAGACCGAGTATGATTTTTATGATACATAGATCTCTTAGACAGAGTCCCTCTCAATCATCAGACAAACTATCTCATGGATCTCATAAAAAATCACACAATTTAATTAATTTCCAAAACCTTTAAAAATACCTAGTCAAAGCCGACCATTTAAGGCTTTAATTTTCCAAAATTGGTTTTCAACTCCTCGATTAAATCCTTAACCATGCTATCCAAAACCTAGTTAATTAAAAATTACACAATTTGACGTTAATATGAAAATTTACACAAACCCTAACAATTCCCAAAACTGGGATTTTCAATCCCCCATCATAATTCAAGAAATTAAGTGCATTAGTACAAAAGTATCATTTTACACCCAATTGAAATTACGAGGACTTCCTCTTCCTCTTCAAAATTTGCATATTTTTTCCATCAAACCTCCAAACTTCCAACCCCATGCCATATAAATTAAGAGAACTTAAAGAAAAATGGAGGAGAAAATAAATGTTTTTCAAGATTTTCTCCTTAATGGCCGATATGTTTAGTCTTAAAAGGAAGAATTATTTTCTTATTTCATCTGAGATTTTTTCACCAATTAACTAGGGATTTCCACCCTTAATCATACACCTTTTTTCTTAAAATATTATTTTTTGATTAGAAAATACACCACTAAACATGAAGTTTAAGGATTTCGGTCAAGTTTTATAAATCTGATCATCGTTCTTTTTATTGCTATTTTTACTAATTATTTTTGTTTTTAATTTCATCTTTTAATTTGGGTTTATTAGGCACCGAGCTTCATGATTTTTTTTCTATGGGTTAATCTCGGTTTCATAACCTACCTTACATGTTTGTCGAGTTAACTCAAGTTTACTCGAGGCTTTTTTTTATCTTTTTTAAAAATATTTTTTTTCAATTTCATCTCCTAATATTAGATTGGTTGGAAACTTAACTTTGTGTTTTTTTATTCTCTTTCTCATGATCTAAGTTGCAGTCGGTGTTGACCTGAGCTTTTTTTGGGCCTTTTTTTCTAGATGTTTTTTTTATTTTATCCTTTGATATTGAGTTGATCGAGATTCATATTTTTTTTTATTTTTTTCTATTGAGTTGTCTCGGTCTCATAACTCGGGTTATAGATTTAGCGAAATAGCATGTGTTGTCTTGGGTCCTTTTTTGATCAGCTTTTTAAATATATTTTTTTCAATTTTACCATCTAGAATTAAATTGGTTAGTAATTGATCTTCATAATTTATTTTAATTTTTTTTAAGGTTATCTCATTCTTATGACCTTTGTCACGTGTTCATTGAGGTAACCCGAGTTGATTCAAGTCTTTTTTCGTTATTTTTTAAACCAATTTTTTTTTGTAATTTCATCCTCCAACATCGGGTTGGTTGAGATTTGTGCTTTATAATATTTTTCAACTTGCTTTCTATGGGGTTATCCCGTTCTGATAACCCGTATCACAGGTTTGACGAAATAACATAGGTTGACTTAGGTTTTTTGTTTCTTTTTTTAAATCTTCATAATTTTTTCAATATGAGTGTGGGTACGAAACTACCATATGATATGCTAGATATGTCAAGCTTAATGATCTATGTAAATTTCACTAAAATAATTTTTGTTTAACTATATTCTTGAAATTTTAATTTCAAGTTCGAATTAGTATCTTGCAACATGAAGGAATAGTGTTCTTTAGCTCCTCCATTTAACGACTAATAAAACCAGTGGATTAGTAATCGATTGTTTTGCAACAGCAAAAGGAGAAAAATTCCACATTACAGAGAGAAAAATAAATCACAAAATAAAATGTTAAAAAAACAACAATCATCGTATACGAATGCATGAGATATACTATACCTGCTTTTTATAGTTTTAGTTATTTATATTTTATTTATAAAATTTATTTTTTTACATTTTAATTATTGAATATTAAAAGATGAGAAAAAAAGTCACAAAAAAAAGAGTGAAATATTTTGGTCATGCCATAATTTTTAAATGAGATTAAATTTTTTAAGATAATATTAACAATTATTCTTATAAATAACTTTTAAATGAGAGTAAATATTTTGTTATTTTTTATTGTAAAACTTTTATATAGTTTTTTCAAATTAATTATTTTGTTAATTTTCTTTTATATGGTAGCATAAGTATTATAAAGACATGTCTTTTTTTTTTCATCGAAAATTATTTTCCAAATTATGATAAATTTTTATTTAAAAAACCATATTTAAAAAAAAAACATATTTTCATTGAGAAAAAAATACGTCAATAAAAAAGTGAGTTTTGATTTAGAATAAATTGATGAAAAAAAGACAACAATTTAGTCTTAATCTATATATACTCCTTTAAATCTTATCAACTAAGTCCCAAACATTTTCGATAATTCTCAATAAATTATTTTCCTTGATGCTCATACCTTTTGTTGATAAAATACGCACATGGGATCATTAAATTTTTGTTGATAAAAGGACCCTATTGAAAAAAGCAAGCAATATTTCGGGAAAAATTATATGTAGTTTGGTATTTTTGTGATTTTTGTGGTTGTGGTTTGAAAAAAGTTATTTTATAAAAAGTACTTTTGGTTGAGGTCGGTTTGATATTTATATATGTCTGGTTAAAACTGTGGTTGGAATTAAGGTCGAATAAAAAGTAGTTTAATGTGTCTGGTTAAAAATGTTTTTTAAATTGAAATTATAAAATAATTAAAAAATATATATATTAATATTGATGGTTTTTAATTTAAATATTGTAGATTTAATTACTGCAATTACATTATAAAACAAACGCTACGTCATCAAACGATCTCTTTCTAATTTATATAGTGTCATTGAATAATGTTAAACACTAGTTTTTCGAATAAAACACAATTAAAAATAAAAATAAAAATAAAAATTGATTTTTTTACTGGGTCGGACTCGGTTCAATGCATTTAGCTTTGAATCGGACCCGGTTTGACTAGAACAGTGGAGAGAGGCTGTGTTTATAAACACAGGAAACTTTCGCAACGAAAAGCATGCAGTTTCTGCTTCAACAAACTGAGTTTTGAACGCAGATAATAGTGGGGTCCATGCATGAAAATTGCGGCTCATTTTGTAACTAAATGATATGTTGCAACTGTTAAATAAAAACGCTGCCGCAAACGCTGAGCCAAACGGGCTCTAGTGTGAGTTTGGTATTATGTTGTAATATTTTTTTTAAATATTTTTTAAAAAATATATAAAAATAATTTTTTATTTAATATCAGCATATTAAAATCATTTAAAAATATTAAAAAAATTTAATTTAATTTTTTTTCATGCCAAATATACTTTTAAATGTACCAAAATGCAGATACAAATGCAACGCCAAACAACCTCTTAAGAATGTGTTTGGGAACAAAGCTGGCCGCGTGTTTTTAAAAATTTTGATTTATTAAGTTTGAATTTTTTTTCGAGTTGTTTTGATGTGCTGATGTCAAAAATATTTTTTTAAAATAAAAAAAATATTATTTTAATATTTTTTCAAGTGAAAAACACTTTAAAAACACAAGCGTTATCTAGGGGTGATCATTTTCGGTTCGGTTCGGTTTTTATCAAAAAAAGTAACCAAACCGAATTTTTTTTTTGAAAAAAAACCAAAACCGAACTGAAATCGGGTCAAACCGACCGGTTTCGGTTCGGTTCGGTTTTTTAGGGAAAAAACTGGTTTGGCTCGGTTTTGGCTCGGTTTTTTTCCGGTTTTGGCTCGGTTTTTTCGGTTTTGGCTCGGTTTGGCTCCTTTTTTTTCTGGTTTTTTGTCGGTTTCGGTTCAGTTTTTCGGTTTTTTGCTTATAACACCGAAACCGAACCGAACCGGCCGGTTTTTTCAAAAATTTAATCGGTTTAATCGGTTTTTTTTTTCGGTTATTTTTTTTCCGGTTTTCTCGGTTTAATCGGTTTTCTGATTTTTTTGCTCACCCCTAGCGTTATCACTTTCTCAAACACCCTCTTAAATGAGACTAAGAGCCTATTTGATATTGTGGTAGAAATTGTTTTTTAAAATATTTTTCGTTTCAAAAAATATATCAAAATATTATTTTTTGATTTTTTAAAATTTATTTTTTATATCATCACATTTTAAGAATATAAAAACATAAAAAAATAATTAAAAAAAAATATTTATTTTTTGTTTTAAAAACAAAAACAAAGATACTCTAAATCAGGGTTTCATCAGGAACTTTTAAAAAAGTATTAGAAGTACAGTAAAAATAACAAAATTACCAGCCTTTGTCTTTTGCCTTGTGCACGCAAAGTGGGATGCTATTAGTATAATAATTAACACGTATCAACAATATCAAACATGAGACGAATTAACTATCTAGGTGGTGGTCCAATAATAAAAACTTGAGATTAAAAAGTTTGTTTTTTTGTGGTCTCAGGTTCGAGCCATGTGGTTGCTCATATGATGACCACTGGAGGCTTACATGGTCGTTAACTTCAGGCCCCGTGGAATTAGTTAAGATGCGCGCAAGCTGACCCGGACACCCACATTAAACTATATATATATATATATATATATATATATATATATATATATATATATATATATAAAACATGAGACGTGTCTCGTCATAACAAGACGTTAATTTTCCTTACCGACTACGCGCCCTCCCCTTTCCTTTTCCTTCTTCTTCAACACAAGCAAGAAAAAGAGAGAAAAAGATTCAATATCTTTCTGCATTTCAAATCTGGGTTCCCATTTTCAATTTTCATAGCCATCCATGACGTTTCCTTCAAGAAGAAGTTGCTCTCTTCACACAATCTTCTTTTGCATTTTCTTTCTGATCGGTCTCTCGTTTGCTGAGGAAGCTTCTCACGACGGCGATTCCCCCAAATTCCCTGCCTGCGACCATCCTTACAATTTGGTTCGCTCGCATTATTGATTTCCTCACATTTTCCGAATTCGGTCTCAAATTTGATAAATGCAAATGACAATTTTGGTAATGGAACTTGTTTTTTGACCTAAAATGTTGCAGGTCAAGGTTAAGAACTGGGTTAATGGTGCCGGAGGTGAGACTTTGACCGGGATAACTGCAAGATTTGGAGCTCTTCTGCCAAAAGAGGAGAGAAATGGTGTCAGATTAACGGCTATTTTCTCTAATCCGTTAAATAGCTGTTCGCCTTCTTCTTCCAAGGTAAGGTTTTTCCGCTGCTCTTTTGCTTATCTGAGTACTTTCAACCGGGAATAGAAAATGTAGTTGGTGGTGTCATAAAGTTTTGAATAATGAAATTTTGAGGGAGGGAGTCGTGTATTGTCACAATTCTATTGGTCTTCATCCATAAAATTTTCTGAATTATAAATGATGGTATGGCTATTTTCCTGTTCTGCAGCTATCTGGTTCTGTTGCCATGGCTGTGCGCGGTGACTGTGACTTCACAACAAAGGCTAAAGTTGCTCAGTCCGGAGGTGCAGCAGCTTTGTTGGTGATAAATGACAAAGAAGGTTGTAGTTTATTTAGATTGTTGGAATGTTGGGGAGTTGGTCATTTATCCTTCCTTTTGAATTGATTGTAACTTATGTTTCTTTGTGTTTGAATTTATTCTTTTAGAGCTTGCCGAGATGGGTTGTGAAAAGGATAGTTCTGCCCAAGATGTATCAATCCCTGTTGTACTGATTCCAAAGTCAGGGGGTGAATCTCTGAACAGATCTGTTGTGGATGGACAGAAAGGTGACCATTGAGTCCTTACAGTTTTGTCATGATTATGTATGCTTATCTAGCATTGTCTTGCACTATGAGACCTTCAAAAGAAGCCAGGATGATTTGTGCTGCATGTAGGGTATGAGTTAGATAGGAAAGTGAGGTGATGGGTGAAGATCACTAGTCAGGTAGAAAAAATGGAAATACGGTCATGTTTAGGCGTTGCACCAGAACTGTTATAATGTTTATTTTTTCTGTATATAATGTCAATGATTGTACAGTAGCATAGTTAATAAATTGAATTAAGCATGAGAGCACATTAGTTTTAGCTGTTCTTTATCCTTCAAAATTTGAAAAACAACATGCAGTCTCTCTTTCTGCCTTCTGCCCCCACCCAAACCCTCACCCAACACAAACACAGCATGTATACCACTCCTAATTCTTTATATGGATTTTCATAACAGTGGAGCTTCTGTTCTATGCACCCGTTCGTCCTCCAATGGATTTGTCGGTGATATTCTTATGGATGATGGCCGTCGGAACAGTTGTCTGTGCTTCACTTTGGTCTGAGATAGCTGCTTCTGAGGAGGCCGAGGAGCGGTATAATGAATTGTCACCAAAGGTTAACATGCACTCTTATTTGTGTCTTCAAGTCTACACTCAAGTTGTTGGCATCTTTATTCCCTTTCTTTGCTCTTCTTTTCCCTGTCTATGGGATGGGTTTTTAGCTGGATTGCCATCATTACAAAAATAGCTTAAAGCAAGTAAATGTCCTGTAACTAGTGCGACTTGGAAAGCCCTTGTTTGTCAGGTGAGAATAAATGGCCGTAATAGACATTTTGGAGTCCATAAATTCTCTCCCAGAGATGTTCTCTTTATGGACTAAACAGATCAATTCATTTTAAATTCTTCCATCACCTAGTAAGAATATGCATGTTGCGAATAACATATTGGGGATCTGCTATACATTTTAGAAGTCTATATTTTCCATCATGCTTCACCTTTCTAGTTTTTTGATATATTTTTCTGGCAAGCTACTTGATACATATTAATTTGGTTTTTCTTATTTTTATGGGACATTTTGATAGTGAACAGTAAGATAGTGTTTACTTATTGAAGTTAACTTTAGAATGCGTATGGATCATTCATTGGAACAAGTAATCAGGATTTGTTGAATGAAAGGACTTTCAAGAAATAAGAGTCTCTCATATTTTCCTTTAAGCTTGGCAACACTTTGATGAAAATACTTTGACTTGGTGAATCCAAAAGAAGAAAGATATGAGATGCTTCTACAAATAGAAGTTTCAGTTGTTCCATTGTTGAATTGAATAGAACTGGATGAAATGGGAATCACTCTACAGAACATCCTATTGTAGTTACCAACCACATTTAGTTTGTTTCACTTCTGCAAAGAGAAACACTTCCAGCCAGAATTATTGTATAGATTCTTATTTTTCTGCAGAACCAAATTTCATATCCCCATCTGGTGAACCGAATCTTTTGCAGGTGTAAGCCATGTTCTTCTTTCCTAGCCTAACTCATTTTTTGCGCCCAATGCACGCTGTAAACTGGCTTTCGCTGCAAATGGTTTCCCAAACAGTTCTGATCTGGCTTTGTTGCCAGTCAAGAGATTGGGAAATGAAATTATCAGATTTTAGTCCTTTTTCTTCTTGCACTTTTCATTTGAGTCTTCCAACTTTAATTCTTTTTTTTTTTCAGTATTGGAATTATTTAAAAATTCCTAATCAAGTACAATATTCAACAAATATTCTTTAACCAGTGACATGTCAATTGGTATAGATACTGAGGGGTATTGTGGAACAATTTATTTGATTATAATTTTTTATGTAGTTTAGATAAGTAACTAGGATAATTTGAAGTTGAAAGGATCAAAAGAGTTAATAAAATGTTAAAGGATTAAAGAAGCAGGTACCCCTTAGATTTTCTTAAATGTGTTTTATGCCATTGAAATTGAAAGCATTGGTACCACTTTATGCTTCGCAAAATATCCCTGAACACCATAGATACTTATAAATTCACCTATGGGTAGAATGCCACTGAAAGAAAGGTGTATTGGAATGAGAATGAGACATGGGTATTTCCATCACCTGAAGCATAATCTTCATGGACATTTACTTGCCTTTATTTATGTTCTTGATCTCCTTGACATGCGTGCACACACATGCGCGTGTGTGTATACGTGTCTATGTATGCATGTATATTCCTTTTCCTGTTTTTTAAATTCTTCTGTTATTGCTTAATTATGCTTAGTCGGGAAGTATTTGAATATTCCCCCCTTTCATTGGCCAGGAAACTTCCAATGTCTCAGCATTCAAAGACAACGCTGAGAAAGATTTCCTTGATATTGATGTGAAGAGTGCAGTAGTTTTTGTGATAACAGCATCTGCATTTTTGTTGCTACTTTACTTCTTCATGTCAAGCTGGTTTGTCTGGCTGCTGATCGTACTCTTCTGCATTGGTGGTATTGAGGTACAAATTTCCTTATTGGTGAATTGCTAATATTAAAGCATTGAAACAAGGGCTTGTTATATTTGATGAACTCCAACTGAAAATTTCATGAAACTGTAATTTTGAGCTTATTGTTTGGGAATGGTACCATTTTTAAAAGAATAACAGACATAAAGATATAATAGAGTGGATCTGAAGCTGCGCTTGGTCAGTTTAATTCCTGCATGTCATACTTCCACTTCTCCGCCCATGGTTTGAAGAAGTACAATTGCTTTTTCCATTTTCTTGGCGCATTTATAATGTTTCCTTTTTGTTGAAAAATACAGATCTTTTCTCTTTTGGGATTTTAGACACTCAGCTGACACATGGCCAATGCATGTTAGATTGCAATGGACACTGATTAAAGTTCTTATCCATAGTTTGTCTGAATCATTGAGTGCATATGTTGTTAGGCGTGTTTATTATTTATAGTGTGGAGTCAAGGGTAGTAAAGTAATTTTATACAATTTTCTTATATATATGAGATATAAGCTAGTGATAGATGTAATGAACTGTCACTTCATTTCAAAACATTTCTTACTTCTTTTTCTTCTTTCTTCGTTATTTTTTCCTCTCATCTTCCCAAGTACCTTCATCCATCTCTAAATAATCTTTAGAAAACAACTGCATGTAAACTCACTGAAAACCATTTATTTTGCTAATATTTAGCAGATACTCCAGGAGGCATGCCTTTAGCAGATATGCAAAGGGATCGAAGTGCTTTGTTATTCTAAACTAGCCTTTTCATTTTGTTATTTGATAGGATGTTGTATTCTCCTTTTGAGTATTAGTTTTCTTTCCTCTAATAAAATCTCCTTCTTTTGTATACAAATTAATTTATACACATTTGTTTTCGTTTAATTTTAAAAACATGTTTAATGGGCAGCAACTAAGTCTGCATCATGCGTATTGAAGTATTTTCTTTTTTCCTCAGGGGATGCACAATTGCATAACAACAGTTATTTTAAGGTATACCGGTATTTGATTTCTTGCGTTTCTTAATTTGTGAACTGGTGAGCTTGTGGGTTTTATGTCATACACTACATTCATGTTACTCACTTTTCTTATATGTGGAGCAGAATATGCAAAAACTGTGGGCGGAAGAAGCTAAATTTACCTCTTCTTGGAGAAACTTCTCTTTTATCACTTATTGTATTATTCTGCTGTGTGGCATTTGCCATTTTCTGGGCTATAAATCGGCAGGCATCGTATTCATGGGCTGGGCAGGATATTCTTGTAAGTTTCATTTATCAATACTTGTAAACAAGGTTAATTTATTGATCAATTGTTATATTGTGCGGAAATAACTTTAGTTGTTAAGTTTGACCAAGCTCCTAGAAAGACTACTAGGTCATCTCATGCAAGTTATAACTGCATATCTGGTTGATGTGTCTGGTCTATCCTCTGGATTATTTATTTGATGCAATTAAATTTCATTGCATAAAGCATGTGTGCAAGTTTTTGTTCAGGACTGTTCTTGTGCTGTGATGGTTTTAAATATCATTTCTTGATCATGTAGCCAAAATGATGTGGAGTTGAGATCTTACTCTTCATCTTCACGAGGGTTGATTTAGAATCTGTTGTGGTTTGCATTTTGGGATCGCTGTAAACAGATGGTATCAGGCCCATAAATCTGGAAGCCTCCATATTTCGTGGCTTTTGGCTTTTTAGTTTTCTTGCTACCAGCATGTGTTCATTTTCAAATAAAAGAACAAGGACATATTCTCTTAATGCTTAGGAACTAGTGGTTTGATGCAATATATTCTATATATGACCCGTTGATGTTGTTTGTACATTGTCTAGATCATTTCTACTCTCCTGCTCTTCAATAAATAACGACTTTTTTGTTGTCAGGGCATTTGCTTGATGATAACTGTCTTGCAGGTGGCTCGATTACCTAATATTAAGGTACCTTCACTCTTATTTTGTCAGCATTCATGGTGTTGTTCATTCATGGCATTTGCTTGTTTTTTTTTCTTCCTTTCTTATCTGATATTTCTATGGTGACTCAGGTTGCTACAGTACTTCTTTGTTGTGCATTTGTTTATGACATCTTCTGGGTCTTTCTGTCACCAATAATATTCCATCAGAGTGTTATGATTGTGGTAAGTATTATTGCTGTATATTCAACATTCCTTACCATCGTGTGGTTCATACACATGCTGCATTGCTTTTAGATTGAACATGGAAAGTTTACGTCATCGAAAAAGACTGATAGTTGTGGTTATAGTGCTTAAAGTTATGTTTTTGATAGATGTATGAAAATGAAAGCATTGAGACCAAATGTAGGGAAGTCTCTGTTTGTTGATCCAGTATAAAGAAGATGGGGAGTTTAAAGCTCAGCAATTGTGAATTTTGTAAGATTGGTTGATGTAGAGTTGCAATGTGTAAGGGTGATCATTTAATGGACTGTTACTGCACTTAAGTTGCATTATACATAACAGGAAGTACATACGGATAAAATGATACTTGTGGAGTCATTTAATGGGAGCTTATTTAATGGACTGTTACTGCACTTAAGTTGCATTATACGGAAAAGGTTAGACTGATGAAATGTACGAGACTGTGTTTATGCCAGCAATGCTTAATGGCAATGAATGTTAGACAGTGGTGCAGCAACATGTTTATATAATTGGTGTTACTAAGATGAGAATATTAAATGATTCAAGAAAGGACTAGATAAGAAATGAATCCATTCGATAAAAGTTGGAGGTGGTACTCAATCTTGTCAAGGAAGAGTTGGTGAAGGAATGTTGAGATGCTTTGGTCATTTTACAATATAGCATGGAAGCGGGATTGGATTGAGTTGAATGTATGTAAGAGAATGATAGAGGTAGACCTGAAATGATCTCACTGGAAGTGGTGGAAATTGATTAGATGTTGGATTAGCTTGCCAAATATTTGGCCTTAAACATGACTAAATGGATTGAGTTCTTAGTTGAATTGAGTTGAGTTGTACTTTGGGGAGATGCAAAATCATGAATGAGTTTATATTAGGCTGATGTATAGTTTCTTTCAAAGTATTATCTGCAGCTGGGTATTTTTTTTGTGTGGATTAACATCTTGGGAATGAGTTAAGTTTATTTAGCCAAAAGCTAATGATTGCTATGGAGGGATCTGCCCTTGGAAAGCACAAGCTTTTTCTATTTTCTTTTGTCACCCCTACGTTTGGCTGTTTTTTTTAGCAGTCTCATCTTTCTTAGAACTCAATTGTAGAAATTTGCCGCATCTCTTCCTTTTTTATTTTCCTTCAAATTCATACGCCTTTGCACCCGTTCTTCTACCATTGCTTCCTTTTTCTTGGAGTTGCCTTTGCCTTAAATGCTCAGGAAAGTGAGAGAGACTGTTGTTTCCCTGTTCCTTCTCAGCTGTTGTCATTGATTAATAGGTTTTTGAATCTCATACTGCTGCTTTTTAGTCCATTACATGCGAATGGGCCATGGTCCTACCTGTCTGTACAACATCTAATGTGACTTACTATAGACAAGTTAAGAGTGAAAAATGAAGACCATGATTACAGCACTCCACTAGTCAGTACAACATCTTTGATACACAGACAAATAAAAGAGCTCTTCTATTCTGTAAGAATGTTAACAATGATATTTCTGTTTTGTGCCATTTTCTCTTTGATTCTTTGCTTAATAAATTTTCCATTGATATGAATACATCTTCAACAGTAAAATTGTTTGGAGAACTTGTGATGGGACATAAATGGGAGGGTTTGTTAGAATTTATAACTGGATGAATTTTTGTATTGAGTTACCTTCTCTTTCTTTAGGTTGCTCGAGGTGACAACAGTGGCGGGGAAACTATTCCGATGCTTTTAAGAATCCCTCGATTTGCTGACCCTTGGGGTGGTTATGACATGATTGGATTTGGCGACATTCTTTTTCCTGGCTTGCTTGTATCATTTGCTTTCAGGTAGCGTGCTAACTTCACCTTAGATTATAAATTGTGCATTAGCACATAGTTGAGTCAGTTCTATCCACAAGACTTATCCAAAAGATATAAGCCTTGTTGTGGGTGGCCCGTTCTCAATATTCTATATTGCTATGTTTTCTTGTATTTATTAGATGTGGGACAGTTTCTCTGACATACGCTGCATATTTTTTCCGTTGCTTGTCTCAGATACGACAAAACAAACAAGAAGGGTATAGCAAATGGATATTTTATTTGGTTGACAGTTGGCTATGGAGTCGGTGAGCATTCTTGCAGAATCTTTGCTGTATCTTAATTCAGTTGCAATTTTGTCAGTGAATTTCTTTTCTATGCTATGTTATTTTGGTTAATGAGTACACTACACAGCAGGGTAAACTTTCCCTCTTTCCTCCCTATATTTTTCTTATCCCAAGTGCAAATTAGGTTTCAATCCTAGGTTTTTAAGGATGGCGCCAAGTGATGTCTTAGGCAAGCTAGTTGGCACCTTGGTGCAAATGTTTTAAATTTACCAAATAGATAGTCAAAATTCACCACATGTTACCATATTTTGTTGCAAGAATATTTTGTTACTTCTGAGTAGAACAAATTCAGATTCCAGTCCTTTGTCCAAATCAGGTCTTTGCAACAATTTCAAGCACCTGAAGTTTTTGATATTTAAGTACTGACATGTGTAGTGTTTTCTTACTTTGCGACTGATTGTGGAAATTCTTTCAATCATCAATCATTAGCTGTGGAAAATTTACCACCGAAATCCACGTACCTGTAAACAATACTGTAATTAATCTGTTATTTGTATAGAATTTAACAGAGTTTAAGTTTCCTTGGTTCTCAGTTTGTGTACCTTTCTCTTACTCGTCAAAGTGTAGAATGGGGGGGGGGGGGGGGGGGGGGGGGTGGTGGAGGGAC
>Ga0307518_10001170_pt1 | contig 19704 bp, 23 predicted proteins | sample 25_EM_MG_FD_203889 | JGI IMG/M metagenome (GOLD analysis project Ga0307518, IMG submission 203889) | Populus trichocarpa ectomycorrhiza microbial communities from riparian zone in the Pacific Northwest, United States - 25_EM | ecosystem: Host-associated > Plants > Roots > Unclassified | place...
CAATGCAGGTGGGGGATGGTCATGTCATTGGCAACAACAGTGGTGGGTGGTGGTGACTGTGTTGTCAATGGTAATGACAATGATGCTCACCAGCATTGTCGACATGTCAGACCACCACCACCTGCATCAATGACAATGATGAAGATTCTACCACCAGCGTCAACAACGTGACTACCACCACCACTGGCAGTGTCAATGACAACATGGCCACCACCCCACCACCATCGACAATGTGACTGCCCCCCACCACTGACAATGACAATGATGCAACCACCCCCTCTTGCATTGACAATGATGTGACCACCTACCTGCGTCAACAATGACATGGTCACCACCATCACCCCACTGTCATCAACAATGATGCAACCACCCACCTGCATTGACAATGACATGGCTACCACCACCCCCCCACCACCATTGATGACAACAATGCAACCACTGCCCACCTGCATCAACAACATGGTCACCACCACCACCCCACTGTCATCAACGATGATGCAACCACCCCTAGTACCTATGTCAATGATGTGATCATCACCACCACCCCACCACTGTTGTTGACAATGACACAACCACCCCCACCTGCATCAACAATGTGGCTGCCACCACTACCCCATCATCATCAACAATGATGTGAGCACTTCCTTCACTGACAAAGCAACTACCATCCACCTGCATCCATGACATGGCCACTGCAGTCACCCCACCACTTGCCTCAATGACATGACCACCACCTGGACAAGCCACCTGTTCAAATAATCCACAAGAGAGCATACTTGTGCCCAGTGTCAGAGACTGAAGAAAAAGGACTCTGGGCATGAAAATTTTAAGTAGACAAACAAAGCAAACACAGAAAAACAGTGTAACACAAAAGCCACAGATCACCTGATTAACCTGGAAAGGAAACAGCTGAAGTAATCACTGCAAATGCGCCACACAACACCACAAGAGTGCACAAACAATCAATATCAACATGATGTGCAATATTATGAGTGCAAGGATGAAATCTTTTGGACCTCTAAAAGTCAGTCATCCACCCTGCTATCAAGTCCTCCAGCTCTGGGGGCATCTCAACTAAATCTGGTCAGGAAAAATCCAAGACTGGTAGAAACACCTTGTTTGGCTCATCCAAGCCAGCCAACAAACCTGCTGCCTCTGGCTCCTCTAAACCAGATCTGACTGAAAAGCTCAGGAAGGATGCAAGCTCACCACCAATGAGTATAAGTGACATCTAGACAACAACCTTTGCATGTTTTGCAGAGGTGCTGGCTGTCACGACCATGACATCCGATCACCCTGTACCCTATTGTCTGATCGCATCCACGCGTTTGCCATCCATCTATTGTATATACTCCCTTTTCCATTTCTCTCTATCCATTCTGTATCACCACCAATTGGTGAGCGCATTGTCTGTTCTGTCTCTTTGTACTATTACCTAATATGTTCCCTTTCACATTTCCGGTTACCATATGTTCCCATTCCTGTTCCATTACTAATACAATACCTATCGGTAATCCAGTTATCACACTTACCATACTTACTCAGTGCACAGCACGACTGTGCTTGTCGTTCATCAGTAATCCCGACTTCCCATACATTGCCTCTTCCATTCTACTCAGTATAAATACTTAGACACTCGGTCTGTTGTAGTTTCAGTTTGAATATCAAATAAGATACTTCTCATCTGTTCTCCCTTCACACTCTCTGTCTCAGTCCTCATGCAAGTACTCGGTCACTGACCATTTACCCTTGGACACTCTGTATAACCCTCAGTTGGCCTTCCTATCATGCTTCCCAAGTACGCAAACCCCTGACCCCTAGATCCCTCATAGAGATCAGGTCAGTGAAGAACCGGTCTTGATACTGGCCACTTTGCTGACAAGTGTTAGTTTTGGTGATTTCCACCTCTTCTTATGATTCTATTACTTACTATCATGGTTTACACACTCCAATCGCCTCGAAACTACTTCCATTGGATTCCCCATCCCTTAAAACCCCAACCTACTACTCTGATCTGAGAAACCTCCTTTTGATCTCTCCCAACACCTCTTTTTGCACCTAAAGCTCAATATTGTGTTCAAGTAATCCACAGAGGAGGACACTTGTGCCCAGTTTCAGAGACTAAATTATGAGGAGAGCTACAGAATACAGACCTTGTGCCCAGTGTCAGAGACTGAAGAGAAGAGACTCTGGGCACGAAAACTTTGACTATACAAACAAAGCAAACAAAGAAAAACAGTGTAACACAAAAGCCACAAATCACCTGATCAACCTGGAAAGGAAACAGCTGAAGTAATCACTGCAAATGTGTCACACAATACCACAAGAGTGCACAAACACTCAATATCAACATATTGCTCTCCTGTCTCAGGACCTTGTCCTGCCCTCTTGCAACTTGTGCCAGCATCGTCCTAGGACCTGAAAACCCTGAAGACCAAGTTTGGTGGAGATTGAGGTGTTGGAACACTCTGTGCATCATTGGGAGCATTAGGGGAACCCTTAGTGCACAAATCAGTCACCTCTTTCTTGCCATAACTCATCATCCTCTGGTCCGATCTCTTTGATTGTTGGACCATTGTGCTCTATGCCTTGGGGACCACTGGATACCCTGCCTGATTGTTGATCCATCGCTTTGATCGTTAACAATGCCCTCCTTATACTTTCTGCCAACATCAACCCATATCTCAACTTCCTGCCTACCAATCTCACCCATCCTTGTACCTACAAGCTCCTCTTGACCCTATCTTTCATCCTAGATCATCTGCAGGACTTGTCTCATCATCCCCATTGCTCTACTCGTCATCATCATGTCCTCTGAGCCATCTCATCGCATTAAACCCCTCACTGGCCTCAATTATTCCACCTGGAGTGAGGAACTGAAGGCCCTGCTTCATTCCAAAGGCCTCTGGAGGCTAGTGGATGCCAAGGAGACTTGCCCTGCAGACAATATGGATGTTGCTTAGGATAAATGGGATGCTAAAGCAGACAAGGCTGCAGGTGAAATCATGTTAAACATTGAAGCTGACCAGAGGGTCCATATTAGATCCACCCAGGACAATTCTGTCGCTACCTGGAAGGCTCTTGCATCTATATAGATAATCTCCAAAGGAAGCCTGGAGCACAGTTTGCTACCTATGATGAGTTCTTTGGCATCAGAAAGCAAGAGGATGAGTCTCTCTCTGCTTTGACTGCTAGAGTCAACCAGGCCATGCTCAAGATCAAGGAGCTGCGTCCATCTGACACCTCCAATCCATTTACCATCAATAACCTCGACAATGAGCTTGTCTGCATAACTCTGGTGCACTCCTTGCCTCAGGAGTGCTCCCATTTCACCTTCTCTCTACTCCTACTGTCCTCCATAGACAAGGAGACCCTCAAGTCTGCCTTCATCACTGAGGATATGAACAGGCAGCCCAGAGCTGATGCTGCTACCTCCTCTGGTGACTCTGCATTCACTACTACTACTCCTAGATCCTGTGGATGCCCCGCTACTTCACCTTGTGACTTCTGTGACAAGCCTGGCCACTGTAAGCACATGTGCTATGTCAGACAGCATGCCAAAAACTCCCACAAGGCTTCTAGGCGCAAAGAGAAGGGCAAGAATGCAAATAAAGCTGAGGAGACATCCTCCAATACCCCCTCAGCACCTCCTGTCACCTCTGCCTCTGCCAATGCTGGCTCCATGGGACATACTGAGAGTACTGGCAATGCAAGTCTTTGTTCCTCTGATCCCTCTGACCCTTTCTGCCCTCTGCAACTTGATGCTGATGTTGACTGGAATGCAGACGCTGGGGCCACTGCTCATATGACCCCCCATCACCACTGGCTGCAAAATTATACCCCCAAATGTGTGCCAATCAAACTGGCAGATCATACCATTGTCTATTTTTCTGAGGTTGGTTCTGTGGTCTTTCAGCCAGTCATAGAGGGCAGGAGCATGGGAGCAGTGGAGTTAACTCGAGTCTTGCACGTCCCTGACCTTAGAAACAATCTCCTCTCAGCCTTGTACTTAATTTGCCACTCTGGCTTTGTTGTCAGCATTAACTCATCTGCCATGGTGTTCTCTCGTCCCCCTGGGCCTACCCTCTTTGTCACCACCATCAATGACAGCAATGCTGCATTCCTGGATGGAACTAGCCTTCCAATAACCCAGTATGCATGACCTGCTTCAACTCTGCTCTTGGATTTGTCTCTCTGGCATCACAGGCTTGCTCAGCATCATTTAGAGGGGGTCAAGATGTATAGAAAGGTGGTGGTCTGCACAGGGAAGGTCTAGCCTGAAAGAAGGGAGAAGGAGGATCTGTAGGTAACCTCAGTAGTCTGGCAAGCTACTATTATATTAGTATATACCTGTAGGTAACTACAACATCAGCAACTTGACAAAAAATCTGAACATCTGAAAAAGTCTGAAATCAGAACTTGTCAGAAATTTCAGATCAACAGATCAACAGATCTGATATCAGATTTCTTTTCAGAAGTTCAGAAGTTCTCAGAACTTCAGATTTTTTGTAAAGTTGCTGATGAAGGTATCAGTATATGTGTATGTGGTGGTTAGTAGATGGTACTCACTCTCAGTAGTCTGGCAAGCTACTGAGGGAACTATGGTACTAGTAACTCTACTGTATCTGCACTTTATGCTTATGTAAGTATATAAACATACCATAACAGTCTGTTTATAACTCTAACAAGATGTTCTATAAGTGTGACATGGTCACTGGGATGAAGTTGGACCTCAGGACTCCACCTGATCCTGTCTGTGTGTTGATATTGAGTGTTTGTGCACTCTTGTGGTGTTGTGTGGTGCATTTGCAGTGATTACTTCAGCTGTTTCCTTTCCAGGGTGATCAGGTGATTTGTGGCTTTTGTGTTACACTGTTTTTCTTTGTTTGCTTTGTTTGTATAGTTGAAATTTTCATGCTCAGAGTTGTTATGCTGAGACAGAGTCTTGGCATGTTCTAACCCAAAGGGTCATTTGTTCATCCTTCACAAGGTTGTTCCTTGTGTCGTGCCCACAAGCGATGCTTGGGACTTGTTCTAGGGACAGCGGTTCCCTAACCAGTAGAGTTTACTGGATTTGAGCAAGGTTTCAGAGTATCTCTTAGTAGAGATATGAGAGCATTCAAAGAGCAAAGACAAGCTAGATCGGGTAGCTCGAGAATGGGGTTTACAGGAGCTGTCCCTAGGGTTTATATACTACTGTCTGTATAGCCTCATGGAGGCAGTGCGGTGTACACAAGGTGAGAGAAACTAAAGCTACTGGCTGCCACAAGCACAGCCAAACACAGGGATCCCTTGTGTAGGTTCCGGTCAAGAGGAGATGGAGATGGAGACGGAGGTGGACAGGAACTGGAGTAGATGACTATGGTTGATTTCAGATTGAGGTGTACAAGGTAAACTAGAGGGTACTTATACTAAGTAGAAACTAGGGTCGAGTACATACAGTGACAAGTAAACAACCTAATAGCGGACAAGGAATGACTGGAGTTAGGTCTAGGTCAGGTCTAGGTAAAATAAAGTCAGGTCCGGGTAAAATAACTCAGGTCTGGTGAAAATGCTACAAGGTAATGTCAAGTCCGGGTCTACTCCGGTAGGGGGTCTGGTCCAGTCCAGATGAAAACAGACGAGAGCAGAGGTCAGAGGTTTGGGCAGAGGATAGCCTGGGCTGGAGTTGCAACCAATTGGATTCAACAACAAGGACAATGAGCGTTGATCCCTTGTGTAGGTTCCGGTTAGGTGGGGACAGAGACAGAGACAGACAAGGGGACAGGAGTAGTGACTTAGATGATTTCAGACTGAGGTATACAGGACGGAGTACAGGGTACTTATACTATGGAGAACTAAAGTTGAGTATTTACGATGACAAGTAAACATCCTAAAGGGTGGACAAGGAACAACCAGAGTTGGGACTAGGTCAGGTCTGATGAAAATAAGTAAGGTCCAGAGAAAATGCTACAAGGTAGAAGATATAAATGGGGCACGGAGAACTCACGGTACAATAGGGTAGGCGGAGAAGTGTGGTAATGACTGGATTGAGACTAACGCACTTAGTGGAAGGGTATGTGCACGTCTGGGACCAGAGTGATGCGTAGAGGTCCGGAGTTGAGCTGTAGTGCTGCGATGCGACTGGAGTAACCGGATAATTGTCTGGAGTTGGACATGGTCTTGACAGTATCCCCCTCTTAGGGGCCAAACCCATGAGGCTGCTGTGTGGTCACTTAGGACAATGCGGAGTCTGGAGTCCATTGTCTGAGTGCGAAACAGGGATCTATAAGAACAGACCGGTTTTTTTGGTTTCCACCCCCAACTTCCTTACTCTCTTATCACCATGTCTGCACCTACGCAAACCACCACCCCCACTGCCAGCACAACTGGGTCCAGGGACTGGACAAGAGCAAGATCAGAGGAGCTCTGGGCTCTGACGGGACAACGAGGACAATGTGGCGAATGCAAAGAGGGTGGAAAAGAGGCATTGCAAACAGGCAAAGGCAGAGGTGGAGGAGCAAGCACGCCAGGAGCATGAGGAGGCAGCAAGATGGGCACACAAAGAGGTGGAGAGAAAAGCTTGCAAAGAGTTCGCGAAGCTCCAAGCAGAGTGCCAGCGGATACTCGAGGAGAAGGCACGCCTGATGGCGGAGGACAAATGGAAGGCAGAGGCGGAGCGCCAGGTGGAGGTGGCTGCAGGGAAGCAGAAGGCAGGGGAGCCAGCGAAGAAGAGGGTGAGAGAGGAACTGTTCACTGGTGCTAGCGGCGTCCAGATTGTTGATCTCCAGTAAGTTTTTTTTTTTGTTTGTATGTGCTCTTGCTGACTTTGTTGGAGGTGTGTGCGCTGTGCCAAGTTTGGGGTGCAGTGCATACAAGACCCGGAGAAACCAAAGCAGTGTGCCTGCAAGAGGTGCGCTGGTCTCAAGGAAAAGTGCAAGCGATTGGAGGTGGAGAATGGCAGTTCCGGGTCCAGAGTCGACAAGGGCAAGGGCAAGGCCGTCATGACCTCACCACAAGGAGGCGTTCAGCACAAGAAAGTCAAGAAGTCAGTGGCCATCATTGTCGTTGTTGAAATCCAAAAGGTGGTGGGGCCATCAAAGTCTGGGTCCGGAGGGTCCAGGAACCAAGCGTTCCTGGACTGGATGGATCGGCTGGTGGAGTCAATAGGGGAGCTGACCAGAGAGGTGCACCGGATGAGGCAGGCACAGCGCTCTGTGGCGTGATCCAACGACCAGGTGGGTCACACCCTTGAGATGTTCCTCGAGGAGTGCCACTGGTTCAACGGCCCACACAACGAGCCGGGGACAGACCCGGAGAGTCATGAGGAGGTGGATCCGGAGGAGATTGACCAGGAGGTAGAAGGCCTCGAACAGGAGATGGAGAAGGCCAGCAACAAGTTGTTGTTGCACCACACCCCTCCTCGCGCATGAACCAGTCCAGTTCGGACTTTTGTAAATAAAAAATGTAATTAGTATTGCTTTGTTTTGTTTATAAGGAAAATTGGACTGGAACAGACAGTGAGTGATATTAAGAGTGAAACTGACAGGAGAGAAAAAGAGTGAAACTGATAGGAGGAATGGAGGTGAGAGTAGTTTACATGGATGCAAGTGGTCCGGGTTTGTCTGGGTAACAGACATGGTAATCTTCCAAGAGCTCTGTTGTGTTGCCAAGTTCCATGGCAAGTAGCCATGATGTTTCTTTGTCAGTTCCTTTGTAACCAGACCAACATACCAAGTACAAGAGTTTGCACATTTTGTGGCGGCAGTCAACCTTGGAGTTGAGGATCTCAGAGATCTTGAACTCCGGTTCACCATCAACTTCCACCGGTGGCGGAGGAGGTTGTATCCAGTCCAGTATGGTATTGGGTATGGCTGGTTCAAGTTGGGAGACATGGAAGACAGGGTGAACAACGTGCATGGAATCTGGAAGGTGGAGCATAAAAGAGAGGGAGCCTACTTGCACGATGATAGTGTAGGGCCCCAAGTTCTTCTCTGATAGTTTTTTAGATGGTTGTGTAGACCAGAAGTATTTGGCTTTGATGTAGACTTGGTCACCAACTTTGAAGTCCAGTGCCGGGGAGCATTTAGCATCTGCTGGGCCTTGGTATCGTAATTGGGTGTTAGCCATTTCTTCTCTAAGGTATTGATGCAGAGACTCTAGGTCAACTGCGTAGTCACGAGCCCGGGTGGAGGTTATATCTCATTCTGGGTAAACGGAGATGTTAGGATGGTAGCCTTTGTTGGCAAAGAAGGGTGAAACTCCGGTGGTAGCACTAGGTGCGTTGTTGTATGCGAACTCTGCCAGTGGGAGTAAGTCCGCTCAGTTGTCCTGCTGGTAGTTACAGTAGATCCAGAGGTATTGTTCAAGTGTCTGGTTAGACTGCTCAGTCTGGCCATTGCCCTCTTGGTGGTAACTGGAGGTGAAGTGGAGGCGCATGTTGAGAGCCTTTCCAAGTGACCAGAAGAAGTGTGAGACGAACTTGGTACTGCAATCTGAGGTGATGTGGGCAGGAACACCATTCTTGGAGAACACATGGAGTAAGAAGAGCTTTGCGAGCTCTGGGCTAGTGATGGTGTCATGAGTAGGAATGAATATGGCTTGTTTAGAAAGCCTGTCTACTACAAACAGGATGGCTGTAAAGCCGGTAGATGAAGGGAGTTGCTCTATGAAGTCCATTGAGATGGAGTTCCAAGGCTTCTCCAGTACGGGGAGCGGTTTAAGCAGTCCATAGGGTCTATGGCGCAGTGTCTTAGCTCGTGCACAAGAGGTACAGGACCAGACATAGTCCTTGACGAAGGTCTGGAGACCGGGCCAAGTGTACTCACGCCGGATTAGTTCCAAGGTCCAGTTTTGCCCAAAGTGACCAGCTAGTGGGTGATCATGTTGATACCGGAGGACACAGAGACGGAGATCGTCTGAGTCCGGTATGTAGATACGACCGTCTAGTTGGAGGAATCCTGCCTCGTCAGTGGACCAACGTGAGTCCAGGGGGTCTGCAAGGTGGATCTGGGCAATGGGGTCAGAGGGTAGTGCAGATAGGATGTCACTATGGAGTGTTTCTACATCCATGATTGCAACTGCACAGAGGACTGGGAACTCTAGATAGGTAGTGCAAAGTGAATTAGTGAGCTGTTCTTGAGTGAACAGCGGCCGGAGATTTTGGGGGTTAACCCGAACATAGCCACTATCCCCCTCTTTGGGGTAGACATCCCATTGTCTAGTGAGGGCATCAGGCTTGGCACTGAGCTTACCAGGGCAGAAGCAAATAACAAGATTAAATTGTGATAAAGATTTGGACCATCAACCTTGCCAGCAGGAAAGGAGAGGTGGAACCTTTGAGGTAATGGCGCCAGTTTCAGAAGGCTTCGAAGATAGCAAGTAGCTCCTTATTGTGGGTGTCATAGTTTAACTCCGGAGCAGTCAAGGTCTGGGAGTAGTAGGCGACCAGACGAATCTCTCCGTTGGTGCAAGTGATAGACAAGATACCAGCGACAGCATAGTCGGAGGCATCAGTTTCCATGATGATAGGGGTATCCGGAATGAAGTGAGTGAGAATGGGCACAGTGGTGAAGGCATGCTTAAGAGCATTGAATGAACATCAACAGTCCTCGGAGAAATTCCAAGGAGCATCCTTCCAGGTGAGCCAGGTAAGAGGGACCACAATGTCAGAGTAGTTAAAGATGAACCGGTGGTAGAAATTGGTGAAGCCTAGGAAAGACTGGATGTCCTTTACCTTTTGTGGTTCAGGCCAGTTGGAGATGGTTTGGATTTTGTCTGGAGACATAGTCAAACCTTCTGGAGATAGGTGGGTAGCCAAGATACTCTACCGAGTCCAAGTGGAACTCACACTTCTCCGGTTTGGCAAACAAGCCATGTAACTGGAGACAGCGGAGCACTTCCTGGATGTGCTGCTGGTGGGTGTCAAGTCCAGGTCTACTCCGGTAGGGGGTCCGGTCAAGTCCGGATGAAAGCGGACGGAGGACAAGGGCAGGGGGCTGGACAAGAAGTTAGTCCGGCCGGAGTTGATGACCGCTTGGATTCAATGACTAAGGACAATGAGCGTTGATCCCTTGCGTAGGTTCCAGTCAAGAGGTTGGAGACGGAAATGGAGACAGAGACGGAGACAGACAGGAACTGGAGTAGTGACTAAGTTGATTTCAGACTGAAGTATACAGAATAAACTACAGAGTACTTATACTAAGTAAGAACTAGGGACAAGTATTTATGGTGACAAGTAAACAGCCTTAAAGGCGGACAAGGGACAACTGGAGTTGAGGCTAGGTCAGGTCCGGTGAAAATGATACAAGGTAGGAGATATATCGAGTACATGGAGAACTCACGTCAAAGCAGGGTAGACGGCGAGGTGTAGTAAGGACTATATAGGGATTAGATCAAGGGTCGTACGTAGCAGAAGTACAACTGTGCAACTGTGGCCGGAGTAAGTGATGGGCGACCGGAGTTGAGCTGTAGAGCTGCGATGCGACCGGAGTGACCGGATAAGGCCTGGAGTTGGACATGGTCGTAACAGTGGGACTCCATATCCTCAGAGTAGATGAGGATGTCGTCGAGGTGGACAATGACACAGACATCGAGCATGTCAGCAAAGATGGTGTTAACAAAGTGCTGGAAGGCTGCAGGGGCGTTAGTGAGGCTGAAGGGCATGACTAACCACTCGTAGGACCCATAGCGTGTGCGGAAGGCAGTTTTCCACTCATCGCCCAGAGCAATCCAGATGAGGTGGTAGGCATGCTGGAGGTCGATCTTGGAGTAGATCTTGGCACAGCTGGGGGAGTCCAAAAGGTCAGAGATGAGAGGGAGTGGATAGCGATCCTTTTTAGTGATTTTGTTAAGGATTCAGAAGTCAATGCATAGCCGGAGGGAGCCATCCTTCTTTTTTACGAAGAGGACTGGAGCAGTGTGAGAGGAAGCGGTAGGACAGATGAAACCTGTATTTAGATTCTCGTCAATGAAGGTCTGGAGAGCAGAGAGCTCAACTGGAGACAGTAAGTATAGTGTTCCCAAAGGGGGTGAAGTACCTTCTTCTAGGTCGATCTTCAGGTCATAATCACAATGCGGGGGAAGTTCAGAGGCTTTCGCTTTACTGAACACATCTGCATAATTGCGATACTCTGGAGGAACAGTGTCTGGAACCGGAGGAGTGGATGTGGATGAAGACTGGGCCTTCACTGAGTCGGAGGGATGCAGCTGAAGTTGGTATTTTGTAGATCCCTCTAATCTGCACGCTCGCACGAATGTGGCTGCATTTATCAGAGAGATACATGGGGGGTTGCAGACTGGAGTGTCGATAGATGGCACAGAGCTGGAATCAGATTGGCCGGAGAGGCTGGAGACAGGATTACTGGGCGGAACTGGAGAGGGAGTCGATGGGGGCGCTGGCAAACTTCCTGCAAGAGTCCGAAACGTTAAGCTGCTCAATACCCAATCAATCAACAGATTGTAGTGGGTGAGCCAGTTATGTCCAAGAACAATAATGCATTCAGAATCCAACAGAGTGAGGTAAAATGTCATGGGTGTTGAAGCAATACCTATGTATGTAGAGGAACTGCTACTCCTGCTCACCTTGTGTGGAGGGTACAAGCTGAGATGATCACGGTAGCTGGTCAAGTGTAACGGTCTAACTTTTTATCTTATCTAATCAGCGGTTAGGAAACATCTTATCTTATCGTACCGTAGCATCTTATCTGTAGGCCTGTCTAGACCACAGTCTTGTGCTGTGCATGCTGTATCCCTTGATGTCACTAGCACACAGCCTCATGGATAGCCTCGCACAGGACACGTGTAGTGTAGTATATATACTGCTGCAATCCAGCACCCAGAGGCTCTCCATTCAAGCTCTCTTTGGGTCTTTGCTCTAAGACGCTTGCGATCCTACTCCGTTCCTCCTCAGAGTCCCTGTGTGGTAGTTCTTTGGGTGTTTGCCCTTAGGGTTGTCTCATCAAGAGCTGTTATATTATATAAGCAATGAACACTGTTTATATACAACAAATAGTGTGATGTGTGACATGTAACATCTACTCTAAAGAGGACTATTACTAAGCCTACACTAAAATGGGTCACAGTCTTGTGCACACTTTGTCGATGGTTTACACCAGGTGGATGTGTGACTTCAACACTCCCCCTTGCTGTGCTGCACGTAGAGCACTTCAGCGAATAAGGCGCTAGATGCTGCCAGAGGGAAACTGTAAGCCTAGTTGAGCTCTGAACTTCACAAACTTCTTGTGTGGTAAGTTCTTGGTGAGCAGATTGGCAGGAGTTTCAGCACCATCAATGAAGAATAGTTCCACATTACCTTTCACGACTGACTCACGGATTCTGTGGTAGCGGATGTCAATGTGCTTGGAGCAGGGCTCTGTTACAGGGTTGGATGCCATGAATATGGACCCCTGATTATCACTGCAAATCGGGATAGCTCTCAGCTTATAGCTGAGCTCACCAAGCAAACTTTGAATCCAGGTAACTTGGTGAGCACAATTGCTCAAAGTCATGTATTCAGCCTCTGTGGACGAGTATGAGATAGTCTTCTGCACATGAGAAGTCCAACTGATCAAGCCATCTGCAAGCTTCAGGTAGAAACCTGTCTGCGAGAGGCGAGAGGTAGGGTCTGATCCCCAATCTGAGTCCGTGCATGCAATCAGTCCAGCACCAGATCCACCGTTGTATACTAGGGAGTATGTAGACATCCCAATTAAGTAGCCACAGATATAAAGTACTTTATTCAGGTGGTCCTGAGATGGGTTCACGGCATGGCGCAAGAGATGGGTGACTGCAAAGGCAATGTCAGGCCTAGTGCCTAACATAAGGTACAGAAGGGACCCTATAACCGTCTGGAAACAGGAGCGGAGATCCGCATCAACAGGCTCTGTATTTTTGGCGGCATAGTAGCCAGCCAGCAGTGGGGTGCTTGCGGACTTTGCATTGAGCATGCCACAGTATTCAATGACCTTTTGAAGGTATGTGCATTGATCCAGGTGGATAGCGCAACCTTTGCAAGTGATTCGCATTTGGAGGAACTCATTAGGTTCTCCAAGGTCTCTGCACTCCCATTTGCGCATGAATTGCATTTTGATGGCATCAACAACAGCCTTGTTAGGGCTGCAGAATAGCATGTTGTCAACATATATGATACTGATGACAATGTTGGTGCCTTTCTTCTTATAGAAGAAGATGCCTGCTTCAGACTTAAGGCACTCAAACCCGAGCTCTTTCAGAGACTCATCGAGTGTGCGCCACCAAGCTAGGCCAGCCTGTTTAAGGCCATAGAGGGCACGCCAAAGGCGGAGCACTTTGCACTCTTGCCCAGGAACAGCAAACCCTTTGGGTTGTTCCATGTAGATCTCTTCGTTGAGCTTGCCATACAAGTAGGTGCTCTGAACATCGAGTCCAGTAATGTACCAATTCTCAAGTGTGGCAAGCACAAGCATGAGGCACACTGTTTCAAAGCACACAACTGGTGAGAAGACCTGGTTGAAATCTAATCCCTCAACCTGGGAGAAGCCTTTCGCTACTAAGCGGGCTTTCTTACGGCCATCCAACTTCATGTTGAAGACCCATCAATTCTTTATGACCTTCCAGTCTCAGGGACGGTCAACTAGCTCAAAGACTTTGTGCTTTTGCAGCACATCGAGCTCTTCTTGGCAAGCAAGTCACCAGAGTTTCTGCTGGGGTAAGCAAGCAATGTCCTTGTAGGACCAGTTGCGGACACTCTCATACTGAGGCTTGCGGGTTGTGAGGGCTATCATCAGGAATCAGACTAGGTTTGCTCCCCCTTCCTTGCACATCATTTGTACATCTTCCTCACTGGGTATTGGAGAGGTGTCAGGGAAACCACCAGGGATATGGTCTGGTGTGTCTGGTTGTGGGGGCCTAGGGGCCTCACCCACTGTTTCTCGCCATTGCGAGGCACTTTCGATATCCCGGAGTTGCTCAATGGGGTGTCACCGCTCACCATACACGTTACTGGGGCGCAATGGCACTTCACGTTCACGTTGGGGGTGGGCAGGTATATTAACTGCAGGAGGGCGCGGTGCATTCTGGCGGTGTTCAGCTCAGCCAGGGCGCTGTGGTGCTGGAGGTGGTGGATTTCTTGCCGGTGAAGGCATTCTTGGTGCTGGTGGAGGCACTGGAGATGGTGTATGGGGAGGATTTGGTTGAATAGGCTCTTCCTCAGGAGCCTCGGGTTCCTTGCGCTTTGGATCGTCATCCTGTGCTTGGGGATGTGGGTAGCCATGGTCATGTTCCACATCATCATCACTGTCAATATCATCAGGGGGATTCCCTGGTCAATCAGTGGTAGGTTTTGGATTTGCACTTCCAAAAGGGTTCTCAAGAGGTTCACGCCTGTTTTTGGGGCAGCGAGGGAAATGATGCTCGTCAAAGACAGCATGGGCAGTGGTAAACACTGCATTGGTGGAGCGCATAAACAAGAAATTGTGCTCATTGCCAGGGGCAACACCAATGTAAGTCATTAGCTCTGACTTGGGAGCCATCTTATTTGCTCAAGCCATGGCTGGGAGGTAGACAAAGGCTCCACAGCCAAATACACGAAGGTGGTCGATGTTAGGCATCTCCCCCTTTAGCATTTCGTGGGGGGTGTGCCATCGCAGGCGAGCTACCGGAGTATGGTTATAGATGTGGGTTGTGTGAGCGAACGCAAATTCCCACCAGGAGTCAGGAATGCAGGCTTGATGCCACATAGACTCAGCTTTATCCATGAGAGTGCACCCTAAACGCTCGGCACGGCCATTCTGCATGGGAGTTCTAGGAGCACTTTGGTAAATTTTTATTCCTTTCTCAAGGAGTGCTCGATCAAAGAGATTGGATTTATATTCTCTGCCAGCATTGGACATCCAGCCAATGATGTGCGCATTATGTTGGACGCGCACCATTTCAAGGAAGTCTTTGGCAGCTGTAATCACTGCAGCTTTGGAGCGAAGAGGCATAGTCCAGGCGTGAGAGGTGAAGTCGTCGTAGAAGGTAATAACATATTTAAACTTCTGGTACGATGTAACCGGGAAGGATTTCAGATCAGAGTGCACCAGCTCAAAGGGCTTGGAAGCACATCTTTCATTTTCTGGGAAAGCTCGATTGGGCATCTTTCCAAGAGCACATCCAGGGCAAACACAGTCCTCAGTAGGAAAGTGAATCTCCGGGAAGCACTGTGTATGCTTTTGCACGCATTGGAGGACTTCCTTTGAGGGGTGCCCAAACCTCCAGTGCATAATGTTGTAATCGACTTTGCTCACGGAGGCAATATAGTTAGATCTAATTATCGGGATAGATCTAATCCCAAAGATAACATTGTGGTCGTCCTCTGGGTCTGGCCCAAACCATAGGCATTCAGCTTTGTGAGTGAGGCTAATGCCTCTCTTATCGCCAGTGACTCTATAGTTGCGCTGGAGCATTTCACCCATAGAAATAAGGTGTGCAGTAGTGCCTGGCATATGGAGCACTTGGGTGAGTGTAATAACTTTCTCATCCCCAGAGTTGTGGTCTAGGCACTGGAGTAAAACTGTGCCAATGCCAGCAATCAGTGCTACACCATTTGCCATTTTGGCATAGTGCGCTCGCTTTAGCGCATTGTAGGAGGCGAAATCGCCTATGTCACCAGTAAAATGGCAGGATGCGCCTGAGTCTAGTAGCCAGAAAGCACCAGATAGTTCACTATCATCGACCATTTTTCCCTTACAGCCAGCACAGCGTGCATTATTTGAACATGAACAAATATATGCATTACTTGAGACTCGACATGACAAAATATAGTGACTACTCGCTATATACAGTGCAGGCATATAGAGCACATGTAAAGGGAGCATGTCAGTGTCAGTCAGCATGCGTGCAGAAGGTACTTGCCTGAAGAGGCTGGCCTCTGCATCCATCGCCATTGACATCGTGTTGTAGCGGTCAAGGACCATCACGTCAATCTCATCGAACTTGTCATCAGCGAACGGTTCGTAAGTGATAGGTTCATCATCCCCAAGGGAGATGGCATCCTCCTTGTACATCATGATGCACTCCTCAAGACGAGGGCGCTTCAGCAAGGAGGGACCCGCCTCAGGCTGGTCCAGGTTCGCACTAGTTGTTGACACGATATGGTCAAGGGTGCAGATGGTTTGGCAGGAGGGCTCCACCCCCAAGTGGTGTGCCAGATTGAAGGCCTTGATGGTATTATCAAATGTGGGGGGCCATAGTGGGCAGCACCAGGAGTGTGGGCCAGGGTGCGAGGGTTGATGGTGGGCTCAGGTCCAATACCTTCTGGTTTGAGGTTCTTGATTTCATCTGGCAACGTTTGGCTGAGAATTTGAGCTACAACCTCCATAGTAGGAGGGAGCTTGCAAAGAATGATCATCGTCTGCACGGGGGCAGGAAAATCAAAGCCAGTGTCTTTGAGATATGTGAAGTGGCTCAGCATCTTGGTAATCGCCGGAGCGGGATGGGAGCCAGCGGGAATGGTAGTCAAAAGGAGCTTGCTCAGCTCAGCATAGGTGGAACCGATACTGGGGGCACTGAAACTCTTCTTGAGGTAGTCCCAAACCTCCTTAACGGTAGTAAGGTTGGCAATGGCAACCTGGATGGAGGGAGCGAGGCACAAGGTAATATTATCAAGCGCTCTCTCGGTGTTGTCATCCCAGTTGTTTTGGTCCTCATGACCGTCAGCAGGTTGGGTAGTCAAGTAGACAAACCACTGGCCCTGTGCCCGAAGGTAGGCCTGCATAGAGGTGTGCCACTGCTGCCAGTTGGAGCCAGTGAACACAGGGACCATCTTGTCAAGAGTGCTGGACATGGTGAATTCTGTTGGGTCAACGGAGTCAGCAAGTGAATGCGACAGTGGACAGACAAGAAAAGAAGAAACACCTGAGTGCTAGTGAAAGCACTTCTGTCAACAGCTAACTCATGACTAGGGTCAGCCAGCACAAGTCGTTGATGAACTTCGCTTGTGCAGGTGCTCAACTAAGGAGCTCACTGACTGGTGCAAATCATCGACAAACTTCACCTTGTGGCTGTGCAGGGGCTCAACTAGGAGCTCACTGCCTCCACAGCGTCAAGCTAGTTAAAGCGACACTCAGGGAGCTGGAGCGCTGTCTGGTGCATTGCTGCACACAGTGTGCTCACAGGGCTCATAACCTGTTGAAGCAATACCTATGTACATAGAGGAACTGCTACTCCTGCTCACCTTGTGTGGAGGGTACAAGCTGAGATGATCATGGTAGCTGGTCAAGAGCTGCTATATTATAGAAGCGATGAACACTGTTTATATACAACAAATAGTGTGATGTGTGACAGTGATGTGTGATGTGTGACATGTAACATCTACTCTAAAGAGGACTATTACTAAGTCTACACTAAAATGGGTTGCAGTCTTGTGCGCACTTCGTCAATGGTTTACGCCAGGTGCATGTGCGACTTCAACAATGGGGGTGACATCACCAGAGTGGGGAACTGCACTGATAAGTCAATAGCTTCTGTGATTACAAAGTTTGAAGAGCCATCAAACAGCTGGAGAACTATTGGGGCTACGGAGTAAGTTGTAAACTTGTTTCTGTGCATGAATTTTATGTCTACAAAACAATGGGTGGACCCGGAGTCCACAAGTGCATAAATTTTAGGTAAGTCCAAAGATAAGAGGGAAATATGGGGCATAAGAGAATCAGGGTCTAAAAGAGCAGATGCGTTGAGGCGAGCCTCCTTGGGTGCACTTCCAGAGTCAATGCAGCTCGCCAGTTGTGCGGAGGGCCAGGAGCCGCTTACTCTTTTTTTGACTCGGAGTTGGCACCCGAGTTTGAGTCCATTTTACCGGACTCGGTAGCGTCAGTGGCTGCAGCACAAGCCTTGGCCTTTTTGGTCTTCTTGGGACAGTTGTCCACAAAGTGACCAGGACCCCTGCAGAACATGCAGAGGTTATTGTCTAGTCGCCATTTTTGCTCATCAGTGGTGAGCTTCCCATCCTTACCAAGTTTGTTGGTGAGGTCCGGTCTGGGAGTACCGGAAGAGGATGGGTTGCTGGTGGTTTTGGACGAGCCAGTGGGGGCGGAGCTAGAGGTGTTGCCGGCTTTGGATTTCTCCTTGCTGGGCTTGGATGAGTTGCCTCCAGAGTCGGAGGACTTAGCTGGGGACAGGGTGGATTGACTCTTTGTGGTACAAGCAACCTCGTCTTTGCGCTCCCAGTAATGCACATCAATCTCCTGGCATAGTGCCTGGAGTCCATGGAGAGTCAGGGGCTTACCGACTCGAGCAATCTCATCTTTGAGACAATCTGGAAGACCAGAGTAGAACAGGCGGTGTAGTGCGCCATCTCTGTAATCCTGGACCTGGGAGGCGAGGCAGTTGAAGTCCATGATATACCATGTAACACGGTGTGTGTCCTTCATCTGGAGGTGTTTGAGCTGGTGCTTGGCATTGGCGATGGGGTTGTGAGGTCCAAATGTACTTTGTAGCTTGGCAACAAAGTTATCCCAGCTGTCCATCCAGTGCAGACGGTCAGCTGGATCGCCGGAGTTTAGGAGGTCTGGTTCAAACCACTCCAACGTCATACCTTTGAGATAGGACTGGGCAAACGTTACCTTAGCCCTATCTAGGCGGAACGCTGTGGCAGAGTCCTGGAAGCAGAGCTCACATTGGACCAAGAAGGTCCTGAGCTTTTTGGGGTCTGTGCCGTTGAAGGTGTCTGGTTCACGGACTTTGGCACAGGAGGAGGAGGACTCATTGGTCCAGTGGGAAGAGCGGGAGAGGTGGTTAACAGCAATGGCTAGATTGTGGAAAACAGCTAAATCAGGGTCTAGCTCTTCCAGGGCATTGACAAATTCATCGTTGTTGTCATCATTATCGCCATCTCTGGGGTCGTCCGGATCATCTCTGGGTCCATCCTTGGGGCCAAACCATTGGTGACGGGCAGGTTCGTGATGATCCGGAGTGGGGTCATGACGGTATGGAAATCGATCACCAGAAACAGATTCATGGTGACCGAAGTTTGCAGAACCATGAAGGCTCTGGGATGCAGCATCTTGACATGGAGTCAAAGGCACTGCTGGGTTGTGAGCTGTAAAGCTCTGGAATTGGCTTACCGAAGCCAGAGGTTGCCTGCGGTTAGACAGGGCTTGTTGGGCAGCAGAGAGGTGGAGGTCGTCTACTGCACCTGCTTTCTCAGCAAGTGCTGCAGCGGTATGAGCACAAGAGCGTGTGGTCATAGTCATAAGGGAATTGAACAGGGTATGCGTACGAGGTTTTGAGACAGTGAACCCACACAAGTGTGAGTCTGAAATACTGTCAAGTCTGGGTCTACTCCAGTAGGGGGTCTGGTCAAGTCCGGACGAAAACGGACAAGAGCAACCGCTGGAATCGCAAAATGCGCTCTGTGCTCGAGTCTCTTGGTTTCAAGCAAAGCTATAGCGATGCAGCCATCTATGTGATGTCCAAAGGTGATCTGCGCATCATCCTTCCTGTCTTTGTCGATGATATGACCTTTGTATCCCAATCTCTCCCTGCCATCGAGGATATCATCTCCCAACTGCGTCAGCACTTCAAACTGCGCGACTTGGGCCCTACCACGCAACTCTTGGGTATCAAGATCGATAGAGACTGCTCTAAGCGTACCATTTCCCTCTCCCAGCACCACTACTGTCTGGATATCCTCCAGCGCTTTGGAATGGCAGACTGCAAGCCTGTTACCACTCCCATGGACCCTGGATCGCGCCTCTCACGTTCCCA
>Ga0307518_10001171_pt1 | contig 19702 bp, 9 predicted proteins | sample 25_EM_MG_FD_203889 | JGI IMG/M metagenome (GOLD analysis project Ga0307518, IMG submission 203889) | Populus trichocarpa ectomycorrhiza microbial communities from riparian zone in the Pacific Northwest, United States - 25_EM | ecosystem: Host-associated > Plants > Roots > Unclassified | place...
AACTACTCACATTAATTAGTATTAATTTAATGCATGATAATAGCCTAACATTATTTCTCTACAACATTTTTATTTTATATACTGAACTTTTTTTTCCTATTAAACAATATCTGCATGAACCAGGGCGTGAGCCATTATCCTGACATTGCATATCCTGTTAGCATTGTGAGCCAATTCATGTCTTCCCCACGAACCACCCATTGGGCAACCTTGGAACAAATTTTGTGTTATCTTAAAGGAGCTCCAGGGCGTGGTATATGGTATAGAAATCATGGTCATGCTCATATTGAATGCTTCTCAAATGCAGATTGGGCAGGTTCTAAAATTGATAGAACATCTACTACGGGTTATTGTGTTTTTGTTGAGGGAAACTTGGTGTCATGGAAAAGTAAGAAGCAAAATGTAGTCTAGTGCTAAATCAGAATATAGAGCCATGGCACAATCCACGTGTGAACTTTTATGGATACAGCAGTTGCTTAATGAGATTGGTCTTGGTAGTTCACTACCTATGAAGTTATGGTGCGACAATCAAGCTGCTCTTCACATTGCATCAAATCCAGTTTTTCATGAAAGGACTAAGCATATTGAAATTGATTGTCACTTTATCCGTGAGAAAATTCAGCAAAATTTGATCTCTACCAGTCATGTCAAAACTACGGGGCAATTGGGTGATATCGAGCAGTCCTAGGATTGAATATATTTGTAACAAGCTGGGCATGATTAACATATATGCTCCAGCTTGAGGGGGAGTGTTGTAAATATAGTAAATCAATTACAGGATTGATTATTGTTCTAAATAGAGTAAGTCAACTATAGGGCTGTCAGTTATAGGGCTGATTGCAGGGCTGATTTATATGCATTCAATTATAGCTTGATTCTAGGGATTTAGATTAATCCTAGACCTGTATATATACATATTGTACTCATGCATTAAGAATAAAAGAAATATCATTTTCATACTCTAATAATTCTACAATAGCAAAATGAAATTCATTTGCTTAAATCTATCAACTCACATTGACCACCATCAATTACCTATACTTATAATATGCAAATACATGCGACATTTCTACTAAAAGAGCCAGAACATCTTACCCACATCTGTATAGGCTGATTAAAATGAATTTCAGCAAGATATTCCATTTCTGGGTCTGCCCTAATCCATGACAACGGGGATTCCAAACTGAAAGGAGAAGAAATGAACACAGTTAAAAATATATGAACTACGTCCATCAAGAAGAATGCCCATCAAGTAATAATATACCTGGAGCGCATATCTGAAGCAGGTACATCACCATTTTCATCAAAGCCATCAGGTTTTGAACTCTTTTTAGGTTTTTGGAAACGTCTGGCTGCAAGCTTTGAATGGCACTGTATTTCCAATAGCTGCCACATTTCTCCAGCCAAAGGTAGAACCGGATGGTCATACATGCCATCAAGTTCATAAACTCTGATACTCATCATCCCTGGCCATCCAATATCACCCTCCCGGTTTTCAGAATCAAGGTTAAGGAAAGATGCATTTGCATCAGGTGCAGCTGTAAACTCTCGAAGCACCGCCAATTCAACCATATTTTTCCTTTTGTTATAAGAGAACCCCATCCTTTAAAAACAAATCCAAAAAAAGAGGCACATTTAAGTAAAAAAAAAATAAAACACCTTACATGCAGATAGGTATTTGGAATTGCACTATTCGCAAGACAAACCATACAATTCAAGACAGTTTGCACTTAGTGTATTGTACAATTGAATCAAATCACCAAATCAGACATTGATAAGGCAATGCAGGCAGGAAATGAAAGTTAATTGATCGCAATAACGGGAAGAGATAACCAGGAAAAAAATCATGAGTTTCTGAATGGCGGCTCCAAGTCATCAGAAGAAATAGAGTAGAGTTAAAGTATAGAGAGGAAGCAGATTGCATGAAAGAAACATGAACCCAACCCCCTGCTTGAGAGAACTTGATATCATTCAGTGAAAAAAGAAGATGAATGTTGTGCGGGAGACAAAAAGAGGTCGTTAACAGTGGGGGGTAAACAGAACAGATGCTAACAATATTTTTGTATTATAACTGAAAGGCTTAATATTTCAACAACTTAGAAATTAGCTTTTGGATGCATTATGCACTAAAGTATCAATGAACAATGTCTTAAGTCGTTAAGTATTTGCTGAATTTTATCAACCAAGTGATTATAGAGGAAGTGATGCATGTTTTGATCATGTTTTCTTCATTTTACAAGTGTAACATGTCATCTATCATTTCTAATGTATTTTTCAATTGTCTCTCAATCTTTCAATTCACGATGTGAAACAAATTATGATTCTATAAATGAGCTTTCCAATTCAAGAGTTGAATCATGGTTTGCCAATAGACAAGCAATATGTAGATCACAAACCATATACCTTAGCACTGGACATCCACAAGAGCAGACCCATCGCAGGAAAAATTCTTTCACAAATGGGCGCTCAAGATTTCCAACCTTAGTAGCGAAGTGCCGGAACTGCATCTCACAATAAATGAAATTAAAATAGAATGAACAATATGGTAGCAAAAATCTGCAAAATTCACAAGAGTAACATATAAAATGTAAATACACTATGCAGCAAAAATTAATAGATTATTTACCTTAGGAAAAAAAAAGTTTCAAAATATGTAGTTAGGCAAATTGTGAACCTACACTATAATCCTTTCTTTCTTCTCTTCACTAATTTGTTAGCTTTACAGTTAAAAGAAGTATTACTTGTAATAAGAAGAGGAGCAACGTACACATCCTGAAACTAAAATCAAATACATCTTTCTAGTAAACAAGCACAATTATTCTATAATTCAATCAAATACTTTTGAGGCAAAGTATATGCATGTATACCATCTAAAAAATGACCTTTTCAGTTGGACTTCAGCATTAGGTGAACTAATAACCAAGGATAATGTGATAAAATGACTGTAGCAGTTGAGAAATGTTGTTTTTGTTGATACAATTCAAGACAGTGAATCACTCGCTTCTGCATTGTACAGTTGCTAGTAAAGAGTGTTGTTTGGTTTCTTACTCTCTGTCAATTGGATTATACTCAGGCTGACTCAAAATTCTGTCGTGCTGGTAAGGAATGTTCGATAAGCAAAGAGATGTGCCACACAAAAAACTATTATGCTGTATTGTATATGAACTATCTGGTTTGAGGCAGATGAAAGTCTTTCTAAAAGGTTTAAATCTCCATATCCAAAGGTTTGAAAAACAATTTTCACATCATTAATGGATTGGCTTCTTCAATACATTGATTCTTATCCTATTGAAATTTTACAGAAAGCCTGAATTTTTAAAGCTAAATTCCTTTGCTATCTGGAGGCATCTATTGTTTACTCCAGTATACTTCAGCTTTCTAACCTATCATTATTTAAAGAAAAAGGTTGAACATATGCGTTGCGCACTACTGTAGTAGTAATTACTAAAATATAGAGTAAATCCTCAAAATGGAAAATTTGGAATAGAATAACTATGGCAAAACATAATCACCTCCTTTGTACTGAGTGATCTGACAGGGATTGTATCTCGAGCCCGGGAAATAACCTTTTGCAAAATCTGCATTTCAAAATAAACAAAAATATGGATAATGGAATCAGTAAAAAAAAAAAAAATCACACTCCATAAATAACCAATGCCATACATTTTTCAAGAAATCTCTACAAAAATTGATATCAATGAAAACACAAAGCATCACTTTTGAGTTCAAGTCATCCATCTATAAACAATAAAAGTCGGGTGATATGCCACAAAACATTCATGTATCAACCTAAAGTGCAAGCAGCTAGATCTTTACCTTGCGGAAAAACTCTGGACCCATTTGCTTTTCCAGCATTTGCAATATTGCCACCTATTGAAAATCAACCAGTCAGCCTTAAGGAATGCATATGAAAGTTCCTTATTTAAACAAAATATGGAAACAAACTTACAGACTTCCAAGATCTTATTTTCCCATAAAGACCAATTTTATGGGTTCCATGCAATTCCTTGCAAGAAGCAGAGAAGCTCAAAGCTGTCGCACCACTATCATCTACCTTGCAAACAGCACAATTAGCCTGCACATCCAGAATATAATGTTCACTTGCATCTTTAAAAATGAAAAATAAACATCGACAATCAACATTTTGCAGTTTATATCATTAGGAGAAGACAGGTTGTAATTAAGATGAAAGAAGAATTTAGAATAAACGGAAAGCAAAACAAGTTCTAAAGCATGAGAGAAGTGAAGAACATGCCTATCAAAAGAGACAAATCTTCCAACAGTCTCATTCTAGATCAAATATCATGAGGGAATGAGAAAATTCTTCTACCTTAGTTATGCGGTTATTTTTTATATTTATGGAATATGGAAGGCCTCGGTTATGTGGGTAATTTTGATATTTATGGAATATGGAAGGCTGAGATAGGATTTTTAGTTAATAAAGAGCTGAAAAATGAAAACACCAAAAGGGAGATACAACATTAAAAGTATTAGGATTTCTAAATAGTAAAATACTAATTCAATTAAAAGACTTAAGCTAACTAGGAAATATTAAAGCATCAAACCATGAGATATGGAAAAGCCTCTCTAGACCATTACACATATTGTGCTTAAAGAATTTGTTGTTTTGATAAATGATAATACCCAGACTCAAAGAATCCATGCTCACTAATGACACATCATACCACCATATAAGAATTGCCTGAGTCCATGCAAACAATACATGTATGAGCTTCATAAGGAAGAAATCAAAAGCTTGCATGCGTCCATGCAAGCCAAGCCAATAGCAAGAATTCAAAGTCAAGTACACCAATGAGATACACCTCAACATAAAAAAGAAAAATATTATAAACAATGATGGTAAATCAACATATAAGACATCTCTCCATGGCAATGACCACTATTGGATAAGCAATTAGCCTATCCACCAAATTAAACACTTCAAATGTTCTAACCTTGTATCTGCGATAGCGAGCTTCATTATTTCCTAAAAACTTCTTTATAAATAACTCTGTCAAAAAGCCAGCAAGCCCATCCAGAAGCCATTCTGACAATAAGCACCAAACAAGTGAGTCTCAATAAAATAATTGGCATTTTTCAAAATTCATACAAATTGTTTAAATTTTAGTCAAGTACAGGGTGCCATGTTTTACCAGACTTACCATCATTAGGTTCCTCGGGAGTGACATATACCCCAAACCATTGTTTTGCGAGTGCAAAAGCAAGTTTAATGCTAGTGTCTATGGCCTATCACAAAAACAATGGTGAAGTTTGAGAATGCAACACGTCTACAACGAAATTAGCATGCAAGACAGCCATTGACAAGAGACAACAAATAATGCTCCCAATTTACATTTTATGCATTAAACTTTGCATAGAAGTGAAGTTTTAAATAATTAATTTCTTACCTGAGCATTAAAAACTTATTAAAAAAGAGGGGGAGGGGGGATGACGAAGCTCATGCGTTAAAGTTCAAGTTTACAGTTTCCTATTCTAAATTCTCTTTCACCTTCATGCCAATATTGCAATATTTTCTTCAATATCTGAATAACATCATTCACATTAAATTCACAATCTCATGTAGTGTTCCCAATTTATGTAAACAAAATTGGGAGAAGACTGTAACATTCTTTATAGATATTAACAGATTTATTTTACAAAGATGTATCAAGTCATTAACATAAAACACATTATTCCTTATAGAACATTTTTACAACCTCTAATCAAACACCTTGCTGAAAAATCAGCAAACATGGAGCAACTCACGTAGGTTTTCTTTTAGGTGAAAGGTTTTTTAACATAGAAGAGGTTATTATCATGTTTGTATGCAAGAGTGAGTTAGTGAAGTGTTCAATCAGGAAAAAATCCTCCACGATATCAAAATATTCTCAAAATGAAAGTCTGGGCAACATTTCAGCCCCACTATTGCTTATTCAAAAGCCCTTTACTAGACTCCATTAAAAGGTAAAACAAAGCATTCTATCAACTTTTTTGCATGGTAATAAAAATGATAAAGACAATAGAAATAGAAAACCCAGTTATCAACAGGTCCTCTAAGAAATGAATGAGAGCAAGAAACCTGTAGATGAATGAATTTCCATGGGCTCTAACAAGAATGATAGCAAGTCTAACCTAGACATCCAATCATTGGTTTAAGTTTCATACTAGTTGCAATGACCTTATGCTATAAAGTGTCAGTTGTTGAGTGTCACCTTCTAAGTCAAATTAGCGACCACATATAGATTCTTAAATAGGGATAAAATGTTGCAATCTCAAGCCTAAATAAGACCGATCCGTCTCCCTAGTGGTTAGGAGGGGTGATTTAAATAGCAATAACATATATTACTACTACAAAGATGAGCCATTGTCATTCATGCACATTGCATGCAGATAAGGAAGCAAAATATGATAGTAAATCATACCAATACTAGCAAATACAAATACTAATACTAATACTATGGCTGACATTATATAGAAAAAAAAAAAAGATGTCAAAAGATTTCCTAGTGAGAAAGAAATATTCTTTAAAGGCACCAGCTTCCCTTTAACTAAACCTCTCTCCCCTATATAATCCTGTAAAAGCATATGAACCACCATTATTGTAAGCAAAAAGGAGAAATGATCTCTTTACACATACCTCTAGATCAAGTAAACCAAGACATTAGTCTAGCAAGAAAATTGTAGTGACTCAATTGCATGACTTTTCTAATCCAGCTTAAACATCAACTCTTTATAACTATCCCCATTCCGCCATCACTATGTTCCCCACCAGCTACATATAAAATCCACCAACCAACAATAAAGCCACTGTATAAATGACACATAACTCACTAAGCACTACACATGGTCAACTAGCCAAGACCTATCCAAGATCTTTAAGCAGTCATATAACCAAAATAATCCAGTGGGGAACATAGTAACGAAGGTAGGAGTAACACTTATCAACTGCTAGAGAAAAATTCATGAAAAAAAAATTCACAAGATCATCTTCATTGATTTTAATAGTTTTAATTAAAAAAACAAAGAAACCATCCAGGCTAAGAGCTCCTTTGTCAACCCCATAACTATCCATGTTGCTTCCTCATCCTTAAACTACCAATCCAGCCAAGATGTGCTCTCTAGAGAAAGAGTACCATAACCCAGATCCTTAATCTTTTAGATTTGAGAGCATATTCCTTAGCATAAACAATTTCATTTAAAAGAAGGTAAACCCATAACATCTAATAAGGGTTCCTAAGAATCTTCCAGACAGTAAAAGTTCGAAAAAAAGGAGAAAAGAAAGGTAAAGTCGAAAGATTCTTTCATATATCAACAAAATGTTGACATCAACCAGACCTTGCATGATTGCTCAATCCAACTAACACCCAAGGTATGAAAGGAGAAAGTTTCTATAGTGACATTATCAGCATTCAAGTGGGAAATCACTCAAGATGCAGGGATAACAAGACTCTTCAAATGTTAGAAAGGAAAAATCAACCCTTCAAAGGTCTGGACCTTGTAACATTGTTATACAAAGATCACTCAAATACCAAGGTCCTTTCAACTACTAGACATCTTTCATCCTAGCTTCAAAATACTTTGAGAGATAAGAAATCACTCTTCCAGGTAAGAGTAGGAAGCAATCTAAGCTCTTGTGAACTACTCCAGGAGCCTACCAGAGGGGTATTAGAGTCGGAGCGCATATGTCTTCTCGGGAAGGATGTATTCAAAAAGGGACCTTGATGATGAAGGAGGCTTGCCCTCACTACCAACCCATCTTCTTCTTGATCTTAGTCTTGTTGTCTGGCCAACAGAGAATGAAAAGGGAGAAACTTTCAAACCTATAACTTCAAGGCACGAGCCTAACAAGTTGACCATTACTCTACCCCACTTCTTCTCTTTCTAATAGACAAAATAACTTTCTTCTCTTTCTACGCACAATTGAGCAAAAGAACAAAGATCTGAAAGCTCTCTTTATCAGTCAAATAGGATCGTAGGTGTACAGTGATCAACTTCACGAGACCACTTATGGATCTATTCAAGGCTGACGCTCTATTGGGCGCAACTTTCTAGATATTGATTTCTGACTAATTAGATAGACTCTTGTCTATTCTTTCTTCTCTTAAGAGATTTTATTGATAGATAGGCTAGTGTAATGTAAGCTCTCACACAAGACAAAGAGCAGCCTTCCTTGTGCTTGGTGTGCTCTTCCTTAAAAAACACCCAAAATAAGGCTTTTTTGCATGTTAATGCCTCCCTCTAGTGCCCATTGATCAAAGTCCCAAGCTTGGGAAACCTTCCCACATTATTGTCTTTCTCTTTCTTTTCAGCTGGAAAGATGCAATGCTTCAAAGATGTCTCACACGAGACCCCTTTATCAACCTAATCAGCTTGCACCTAGAATTCAGACTAGCCCACAATCTCAAAGCCTCCTATCAGAGTCAACCCATGTCACAAACCAATCCCTTTCATCAAGGGAAAGACCTTCATCAATTTAGCACTACCAAACTACAGCCTCTACTCAGATAGGTCTACAGGCGAATTCGTAGTTTTGGCAACAAGAAATCCAGTAAACCATGCTTCTACCTCGGCAATGATTGTCCTTGTCAGATATAGGCTATGAGGTCAATGAAAGGCAATAGATATATCTTGTTCATCAACCAATTCTGAAACCAAAGAAGAGTAGGTTCCTATAGGTAGTTGGAGGCGTCTTCTTTGAACTAAGAGCTTGGTGGATGAAACGAGGCAAGAGGGGCAGTCTAGTTTCCTACCTTTATTTATGCTAACCGGAACTCTGTGGTTTCTCACTATATTGACTAGCCTGACTAGCTTAAGAATGGGAAGGCTTTGAAAGACCATTAGCTGGTTTATGGCATCAGGCTAGCTTATGAAGAAGTCAAATCAGAGTTGTCCATGATCAAATCTTCTCATAGCAATCCAACCTTCCTTCGCCCAAGAAGGGTGACGGTTGTTGCCTGCCATGTGGAGCTTTGAGTCCATTCCTATCTAGCTTTGAGCCCAAAAGGAAGGTGTAGGTAGCATAGTGAGATGCTTCATGCAATTGCATAAAAGACTACCTAAGCTCAAGCAACGGATACTACATACAAGTGAAGAAGATCGAGCTCAAGCTACAAAACTTATTAGGAATTGTCCAATTCAATGAATTCCAAGGTCAAAGGGAGAGTCACGAAGTGCTATTCTTCGATTAGGTATGATTCAACTTTAACCTTCCCAAAGGGATCAATGGTATACCAAACGAACAGAAATTGCTCAAGTTTAGTTTTGTTAGGGTCGATAAAACCTAAAGGCAAGATGAAAAGATACGACCTTGAAGTGTCCATAATCTTGAAGCATTATGGGATGCTTATGATTTTATAAAGAGGCTTGTTCTAGCGCACTATGATTTTTCAGCCTTCACTAGTTGCGTCGATCAGTCGATTCAATCCATGGCATTCTTCTTTTATACAATAGTATACCTACTTGAGATACGCTAACACGAAGGTTGCATAGCCTAGTGAGATTAACAAACTCCTTTGGATCTTTTTGTCTTGGTTTTGAACAACTAACTAGTAGTACTCTTGTAAAACTTCTTTAGTTCGCAAGTTAAGTCCCAATACCTTTTCTTTTTTTCTAATAAACGTCCCATTATCATTTTTAAAGGGCTAGAAATACAAAAAAGTCTAACAAGCCATAGACACTAAAAAGTACAATATCATGTTAAAAAAAAGGCATAAATAGTTCAACATTAGCATGATAGGATAAAGATCAAAATGAATTATGCCCAGGCAAGTGAGAATTAGTTTACATGGTTGTAAATAACTCGTTGGCCTTAACATTATTATCAGCATGATACATGTTTTATGTTTCAAATAGGCTCCATATTTAAACAGGAAAATAACACTTCTGACAATATATTTAAACATAAATTACACAAAAAGTACTCATGGGACTATTTGCATGGGATATCCAAAGTGTGCAAGATCTAGAAATTTAGTAAGTGAACAAACCTGATCAATAACCGTCTCATCATATAAAACTTGAGAGCTAAAGACACCCATTGAAGCTCCCAGATTTGTTGAGGATACAATCATCTCAGGAGCTAAAAAAACTTGTGTGTATGACCCAAATGGAAATTTTGCATCAAGGTATTCTTCATAATAGCTGTTGAAAGTATATTGCAAGTCAATAAACAATGCAAGCTAATGTTCAGAATATCTATTTCAACTGTCAAAACCATTTGAAAACAAGAGTTAGATGGCCAAGATTACAAACTTGAACGCATTATGAAAAATTTTGATGGTATTCCGGAGCTTTGACAAATTAGATGGCAAGCACATGTGTGATATAAGAGCAACATGCGGATCAGGAAGTATTTCAAATGGTGCAACCACCAAAGATATCCATTGAGCAGTCACAGGAACATCTAATCTGTAGACAAATGTTTTGTGAGGAGGATCATCCTTGCTCAGAACCTGCAATATGTTAGTTAAAATCAATAAAAACTAAAAGCCGAATACATGTCGACAACCACATCTTTGCTCACAACATCCACAAGCATGATACTCATTCTATTATTAGGCACTCCCAATGCAGCACTCCCACACTCACACACTACCCATGGATCTCACTTTTATGTGAGTGAGGGAGCACTAAACCAAGAGTACAAAATACTATAAATTCAAAAAGCATTTAACTACATCAAAATTGTTAATAATATGTATATGGATAAAGTGGCAATAATCATCAATGTACATCCCAAACTCCAAAAAGAGTGATTCAGAGTCAAATCTCATACAACCAAATTAAGTCTTCAACTAAGATTATGACAAAAAAAACTCGTGATCTAGGATTGTTAGCAACTTATATCAAACAATTTTACTCACAGCCAAAAGAAAGAAAAGTTGCAAAAGTCTACACAAGTGCGCTAAAGGCCAAATAAAATTTGGAGCTAAACTTTTTAGGCAAGTGTAAGATGAGGTTTAGTTGTTATATAACATTCTTTCCAAACAAATTTACAATAATTCAAAGGAATCCAAATTGAAGAGAATCAATATGCTTAGTCATCATGGTTGAGTAAATTGATAACTTTCTTGATGCTTTGCTACCCATCTCGGAAATCATATTTTTTTCCATTGCTTTCATACTATCCACATGTAAGCAAGCATCTAGAAGAACATCTTACCATGCATCTCAAACTGAAAATTATCACATTCTTAACCATACAATTAACAATTCCTAACTTTTTTCTCATCTAAAGTAGTTAATAACCTTTCCTCTTCAATGAAAATTATTGCATTTTTCCCACTCATCCAAATAGGCCACCTAGAATAAAATTTTGACCCTAGTAACATTAAGATTATAGTCCTCAGATGTCATTTCAACTTTCATTCCATGTGAGTTCATATCTTTTAAAGCATTTATCTCAACAAACTTCACTTTCAACAATCATTCCCACTTTCATTCTACATGAATTCATATTTCCCACTTTCATTCTACAAGACTTCATATCTTTTAAGACTACGGAATTGATCTCTACCAACTTCACTTTCATAGATCCCTACTTTCATGTCATATGACTTCTTGTCTTTGAAGACAAATGCATATATCAAATTCTCGATATACTCAACCAAAAAACATTCTTAGTAGTACTGAAATACACTAGGTAATTTGTTAAAGTCAACAGGTAGAAAAATGTCGACAAGGCACCATTCCATCATGTTGCTTTTTTTCTAAAAGAACAAAATAGGTGAAACAGATAATACTCTAGCACTCCGATTCATATGCTGAATTTATGAGAACTACCTCCACAATTCATTTCACATATCCAGTTTGCTCTCTCAATGACCTGGTTGCATTCAATAAACATGTGTATCTTGAACACGAACTACACCATTAATTTTTCTTTTCAAAGACATTGACACATTCATCAATTATACACTTTATTCGGTCCAGGTATTTAAACTATTGGAACTCCAAGTTAGTGTCATATTTAGCTTGCAGCTTGCAATTCCCCCAATCTTCTGCTCTCAAGAGTTAAAGGTCCTTGCTTGTGAGAGGACATAGAAAACATTCCAAAAAAAGATCAAGCAACCTGACTCCATTAGACAAATAACAATTTGCAATGTCTATACTAACAAGTCCTAGAAAAATGTGTGCATTGCACCCACATATCATATATACATCAGTACATGTGTGTGTGAGCACCCACTAGTTCATAATGATAAATATTTTGAAGAAAAAAAGAACACAGCGATTGCATAACCTAAATGTTAACTACTACACATCAAACCTTTCTTTTTTACAATGATAATGCCTATTGGGTGAATATGGGCCAAATTGGTGAAATGCACTTTATCACAAGCTACTTTCTCTAGTAGCAAGTTAGCTTGCGCTTTGTTATCGGGTTGTAACCAACAAGCCATGATCACCGTGCAATAACACCTATCAAAGGACCTGTAAATGTTAGGCAATAGGCAATAACTCCTTTACTTCTTCTTTCATCTTTTTCTTTTCAGGTAAATCGATGTCAAATAAAAAAGGTAAAAGGCAAAAGAAAAAAGTCACAAGTCACAAGTCCTTTTGAGATTTTACTATAGGTCAAGAAGGGGGAGAGGCAATCTTCAATTTGCAAAAATTACCTTCCATTTGGCTATTAACTGAGTTTTCAGGAAATATTGTTAAGCCATAACAATCAATTTTTTTGTCCTTACCAAGGCATTACCACCCAACCTCTCAAGTTAAATCTAAACTAAACAAAGCCTCAACCCCAAGGATGCATGCAGTGAGTGTGAATTGAACCTATCCCTGCAAATGATGCACCAGCATGAAATCAAACCGGTTTGTAACATGGATGGTATCCCATGAATTGGAAGACTAACAACTAATGCAATTCCCAAAGGCAGTGAAACTAGAAACAAGATTTTGCTAGAGTTATGCCAAGTAATCATTGGTTAGCAATGTAATCATTGGTTGGGTTCTTTATCTCCAAGTGCCAAAGTACAGATTTAAAAGCCGATAGATTAGGAGTTCAAACACTCTAACTAAGCACCTTTACAACTAATGCAATTCCCAAAGGTAGTGAAACTAGAAACAAGATTTTGCTAGAGTTATGACAAGTAATCATTGGTTAGCAATGTAATCATTGGTTGGGTTCTTTATCTCCAAGTGCCAAAGTAGAGATTTAAAAACTGATAGATTAGGAGTTCAAACACTCTAACTAAGCACCTTTAATTGGGTGCCCTAAGTAAATGTCAAAAAAAAAACCTTAAGGAATGCCCTTCAACCAATATCATTTAACATGACAATTGAGCTCATAGATTATTTTTGAGCTCATGTCCCTCCACACCTTCATGTTTATTTGTGATGCAATCAAGAATCTTATACGCAATTGCTTGATGCAATCAAGAATCTTATATGCAATTGCTTTTGCCATTTCAAATTAAGGATTTTTCAATGAAGCACTGTTGTGCCATAAAACTACGTCTCAATAATGTTTGGTCACCGAATAGCAACATTCTTTTAATACAGGATGTTGATTGCAATTTATTAGAAGTATCAAAGAGTTTGTAAGAATTTAAAATTCTACATCTTTTTGGCTAAAAGTCAGCTGAGTCAATTATGAATATGAATACAGTTCAGTAAAAGCACTCAGAAAGTATAGGGTTTGAGACAATATTAGTAGTCCAAATACAGGGATATTATTTATCTCACCTGATATAATAAGCTTCCAGTACTAACAGCAACAAGATTATGGGCAACTGTAAACTCCAGATCATAACTGCAAAAGTAGCCAACTAAATTAGTAGATGGACCTATAAATTGCTAAATTTATAGAACTTTAGAAAAGAATGTCAGGAATTAAGTAGGTTATACCAGCAACGCTGAAATCCTTCATCCATACAAGGGAACCAGCAACGTGCACGCCTTATTTGGTTATCAGTATGTACCACTTCATTGTCAAAATGAATGCCCGTCTCTGCTTTCTCTACCCAATAATTAATGCGCACCAATTTTACATTCTGCATCCAACATGAACCTACATGAGAAGCCACAAAGGTGTAAACCACATTATGACAGCTCATGCTGAAATATTATCATATAACATAGAGCTTTGAGCCTTCAACAATATCCAATCAAATTTAGTTACGCTCATAGATAAGCTAAATATCAGGACACACGTAACCATTTTGTCTATACTATTATATTTCATAATGTGAGATCTAGTTAAGGAATAAATTAAAGTAAAAAAAAAAAAAACTTACGTTAATTGCATTTACAAGATATTTTAAAAGTTTGAAAGTCTAACCTATTTTCTTAATTTTCATAAATGATTAACTGCCCATTACAGGACATGTTCATTTATGTATTCCTATTTCTTTGACATTTGACAGAAAAGAAGCTTACAATGAAAACACTTATAATGTAGATTGGAGAACCAATGAGTATAATTTTAAAAAAAAATTGAAGAAAAAGAATTAAAGCATTTTTATAGCCAAAGTAGAAGATAATGAATTCTATTATGCGCTAATGCTCTATTTACTTAAAGGAAAAATCCTTAATCCTCCTTTTGAAGAATTTTTATATTATATATATTATGGGTATAGAGATTTTCAACTTATGCTCCTTCATAGCTTTGTATTCCTAAGAATTCAAAATGATGCATACATGTGAAACTTATGAAAAAGGCTTGATATTTAGCTTCATTTAAATTATTTAACAATCAATCAAAAGTAGTCACATGCCATCATTCTATCTTTTTTATAAAAAAGACATCTCATTAAGTAACTGGCAAAATGTTCTTAAAGTAAGAGCAAACATCAACATCGGGAAGAAACAAACAAAAGGAAGCTAGAATAAAAGAACTATCCACTCTCTCTACATATTTGCTAAGGAATCATCATCAACACTAAAACACCTGCGAGCATAAGAACATTTGTTCTCTAATCACCAACCAGCCATAATAATTCATAGCAAAGAAGTTCCGAAGTTCCCCACATTTTAATTCCATTTTTTTCCGCACAAAATTTGACATTAAAATTCAATTCCAACAACATTACTCTTCTTGTGTAGTCATAGATAATAAATTTCTCAAATCAAAAAACACACACACATACAAAAGCACTCTGCCGCTCACATGCAACAGCATCTACTTATAATTAAGCTAAAATCCAATCTAAATTTCCTAAAAAAACCAGAAAAAAATCAAAATATTCAAACAAGACGCATTTGATTTGAATAGATTAACCACAGGAACCTGCTTAGGTTCACCAGAAAATGGCACTCCATTCTCCAAATTCACAATCTCTTGCACTTCATTTGGAACCCTAAAAGCTTTACAACAATTAATTAGCAAATTCGGAACACGTTCTCTCTCCAGAGCCGATAAATACACAGCGCCAGCAGCGTCAGCAGCCGAGCTAGGGCTCGTAACTGAGCTCCATCTCTTTTCACCATCCACATTTTGTTGCTGATGTGGATAATATTCATACTCAGTAGCTTCACCATCAACAAATACACTCTCTATTCCTAAATTCTCCGCATGTAACCCTACAATTCCTATATCCGGCACCGCAATTTCCAACTCAGTGTAACTACACAAAAAAAAATATTTGTAGGAAATCATTAGCTCATTTAAAAAAAGAGTTAATCTAGTATAAATCCCTAAAGTTGAAATTTTCTATAAATTTTAAATAATCAGGAACTGAAAATGAATAAAAAATACCAAAACAGAATCATTTATTAATAAAACAAAAAGGAAAAAGGAAACAGACCCGTAGATTTGGTGCTTGTCGATGTCGATAGAGAGGCAGAGTTTCTGGTGACGAACTACGGCACCGGAGTTCTCAGGCTTGGCGTCTTCGTTTTTCGGCTTACGAGGCTTAGCCATGGCTTACGTGAGCTAGCCCGCTGGATTTCTAAGATAGAGAGGAGTTGGCTTGGCTTTATTTATAGAGGAGGAGGTATGTGGGTAGTTCTCTGGTATTGCAGTCAGCGTTGGAGACGATATGCCCTATGTTTGATTTTTAGATCTGGATCGTACATGTGAGGAAAGGATTATCTAACGGTGCATGTAGTTTTTTCGTAGCATTTGCTATGTTAATAAGTTTTTTAAAATAAATAATTATTTTAAAATATTTTAAAATAATATTTAATAATTTAAAATTTTAAAATTAAATTAAATTAAATTTTTATAAAATAATATTTCTCTACATTTCCAAAAACTAACTTTATTGATTAAGGTCGTGGCGTGAGACTAGCAAGGGGTACTAGCATTCTGATATGCCTTTACTTTTTCTTTTTTTTTATTCATTGTATTGATTTTTTACTTTATGGTTTGTACCTGTGCTTGTGAAAATCTATCAATTAAATATTTTTATTAGGTTCGTTATTAACTAGTTATTTAATTTATACTGGATAAATGTTTTTTGAAAAAAAATATATAAGCTTTTTAAATTTAGTTCTTTTAATTTTAATTATAAATCATAACGTCTATAGATGCATTTAATTAAATACATCAATAATCATCTATATTAATAAATACAAAAAACAAAATATTAAAATGTTTATTCAACTTGTATCACTATAGGTCGAATAATTTTTTTATAATGAAAAACATTAATGTGTAGGTGTTATTAGAATGTTTTTTCACATCAATTAAAAAATATAACCGTAAATGTTAATGCTTACATATAATAAAATATAGTGAAAATTATATGCATTAAAAAAAAACATGTAAGATCTCAAGTTAATTTTTAACATAGCGGGAAAATAAAATAATTTTGCAATTACTATAGTAAAACATTATTTTTTTAGTCTTTGTATAATGATTTTTCAAAACAAAAGTGTAAAGAAAAAAAATAAATTACAAAAGAATAAAGATAAAAACAAAAAAAAATGTATAAATATGCTAAGTGTAGAGTGATAAATATTTAAAGTGTAAAAAATATAAAATAATTTTTTTCTGACTAAAAAATGCAAAGAAAGAAAAGGAAAAATTACAAAACAATAAAGATAAAAAACAATAATAATAAATTAGGTCAAGTGTAAAATAATAAAAATATCAAGTATAAAGAGAAAAAAAATAAGAAAAACTTTTTTTATAAAATAATCAAAAATTATAATTTTGCCACCATTACAATAAAAACAATTGACAAAATTTTATAATTATACTATTTCTATGTGAAAATATCATTTTTTATTATATTTTCCTTACAATAGGTGTAGATTAGAGGTGAGAAAGAAATATGAGAAAACAATTAAATTAAAAAATTAAAAAAATCAAATAACAAAATTAAATTAATCAATTTAAAACAAAAAATTCTAGTTTAGTTTCAATTATAAAAATTCTGATCGTGCCACTTTAAACAAAATTAAATCGAGTTAAAAAAATAAGTATAAATATTAAACTTTCTTCTCACCTTAAAGGATAAATTAAACTCGAATCTCCCTTAACCTTTCTCTCAGTCACTTTGTCTCTTGTATTTTCAAAAATCAAATAAAAAGTTAATTATTAGGAGTATAGTTCAACTAGTTAGGTTTTAAATTTATTCCCTAGAAATCACTAATTTAAGTTCAACAAACCTCAGGGTCATTAGAGACTTACATGATTGTTAACTTCAGGATTCATGGAATTAATTAAGGTACACGTAAACTAACTCAAACATCCTAGTTAATTAAAAAAAATCAAATCTCAAGGTATAACCTGCCCAAAAGCAGCAACCGCTCCACACAAGCTCGAACGTCTGTCTCTCATTCTAAGCCTTCATTGTTGGCTGTTGAATCCCCTGATTCTTCCATTGTCCCCAAGTAAGCATGCCTCTTTCTCAATTTATTTTAAATTTAATTGGTCCCTCTTTTGGGAATTTTCCTGCAGGTAAATAGATAACCCATGCTGTTATATTCTCTTTGTCTCGCTCGGATAAAAAAAGAAGAAGAATAATTAGTAAATAAAGATAATGTTTTGGTATTCAAGATAATTTGTTAATTATCTTGATTTGGTATGATCATAAACATATCGATTAGATTCAAGATACATCTATTATTGCATAAATTGCACCTAATATATGATTTGTGTGCTTGGTTAATTGGTCTCCTTTGTTTTTAATTTTATGTGGCTTTGCTTGTCTTATATGCATCTCTTTCTCTACGTTGTTCATTTTGTTTTTTTTTTTTGTCCTAATTAATGTTGTTTTAACATAATTTATTTGATGAAAATTGGAAGGACGTGAAGAACCTAGAGATACAAAAGAGAAACATGAACAACAACAAGATAGTTTTAAAACCAAACCATATACACAAGCAATCTTGTTTCTTTTTAGGTTAGTTTTCTTTGGCTATATTTATTTCTTGGAATTCACTTTCTGGTATATCACTTTCTGGTATATCACTTTCTAAACTTTCCTGTGTTTGTTTGTCATTAGAAAAGTTGATCAATGGAAAACACTTTCCAGTTAAAGGCAAATTTGACTTGGTTTCCAAGAAAGTGTTTTCCTGGAAAATTTAGGCGGAAAACATTTTCCGGAAGTTGTGAAAAATTTAGAAATGTCATATTATTTGCTGATTATATCAAATTTGGTCCTCAAACTTTTGATTGCTATATATATTTTATTTTGAATATTTATTTTTCAATTTCATCTCTTAAAATTTAATTTTTATATTAACTTTGGTACTTATTTTTATAATTGTTATTTGCTTTTCCCTTATCATTTTTTTATTGAAATTTTTTATGTATCAAATTTGGTCCTCATTCTTTTTATTGTTACTTATTTTATTTGAAATAATTTATGAAATGTTAATTATTATTATTTTAATTTCTTCATCTTTCATTTTTTTTTTAGATTTGATCTCTATTATTTTGATTATTATTTATTTTATTTGAGATAATTTATGAAATTATATTTTTTTCAATTTCATTCTCATTCAACTTTTTAATTTGTAAGATTTGTTCCTCATTATTTTAATAAACTTGAGAAAAATAAAACATTAATAAGTTATTTTCCAGCTCATTTTCCATGACATAACCAAACACTGGAAAATGTTTTCCAACTTATTTTTTATTACACTACTAAACATCCAAAAATAATTCACTTTCCCGGAATTCACTTTCCAAAAGGAAACTACTTTCCAGCAAACAAATGGGGCATTTATGTATTTCTGTTTTCTTGCAGTTCTTGTTAAACCAATGAGATTTATCATGTTACTAGCTATGTAACCTACGCTCCGTCGCGGGTTAAATATTTTTATTTTTTATAAAAAATTATTTGTGTAGATTTTTTCAATGTATTTTGATAGTTTAAAAAATATTACAAATCAAAAAATATATTTTCATGACAGCCATAATTATCATTGGAAGTAGGGCCCACCTTCAATGGGTCATGCTTCAGCTAGGGCCGCCACTATTAGGGTGTACTGGTCACCTAGACCTACTATCATTGGATTTGGCAACAGTGTCAGACCTAATAAACTAGGGCCTTGACAAAAGGATCCAATAGCTTGATATCTATCAAAGCCCAACACTGCTAGGCAACAGGACCCAGCATCATTGGGTCATGCTTGGCAAAAGAACCCAACAATTGGGTATCCATCTAGGCCTAATGATGCTATTTACATTTAAATTTCTCGATCAAGAGAATCGTGATATAGTGAAATGCACTAACAACATTTTCTTTCTATTATGTTAAAAATTAACTTGAGATCCTATGTGTCTTTATTTATACATATGATC
>Ga0307518_10001172_pt1 | contig 19687 bp, 5 predicted proteins | sample 25_EM_MG_FD_203889 | JGI IMG/M metagenome (GOLD analysis project Ga0307518, IMG submission 203889) | Populus trichocarpa ectomycorrhiza microbial communities from riparian zone in the Pacific Northwest, United States - 25_EM | ecosystem: Host-associated > Plants > Roots > Unclassified | place...
AACCGTAGAAGCCCATTTTATCCATACCATAAAATCAACCGTAGCCCTGTAAAACTTCTAGCTTGTTTTGGGAAGCCCTAATGTAGCGCATAATTATCTATTTGAGTCCTAATCTTTTTGATGTTATCAAATCTACCTCAGATATAATGAATATTAGACAACATCACCTTCGACGGGCTCACTAGCAGTGATAGTTTAATTTTTTATCACGTATTTGTTTAGTGTTTTCATCAAAAGCTTCAAAGTAAACTCTAATATTTCACAATGAAAGATGTTAGCATCAAATGACAATTTGTGTACATGAACAAAAACTGGAAGTCCAGGGACAACAATGATCAAACTGAAACTATAAAGGTGAATATGACCAAAAACTCAAACACAAGGACTAAGTGAATGTATTTCACCCAACTGCAATGTGTAAAGACAAGGAGTAGGAGGTGATGTTATAAACACATGTATGAATGTCTGTAACGCGAACTTTACTTATGTTTTGGATTTGGGTTTGCTGGTTGTGATAAGAAAACGACGTGCTCTCTCATTTGATTTATTCTAAAATTATAAATCCCTCTTCTTTAGGAATCTAAGCTTGTCCTCTTCTGCCTTTGTCTCTGTTTCAAGAATTCAATACCACTCGCTTGATTCCATTTCTTTGATATAAGTCCGCTTTCCATCTTTTGGGGTGAGTTTCTTTTCTTATATATGATTGTGAATCGAGGGGTCCTTATTTGATTCATGAGTTTTTGGGGGGTTTTTTTTAAAAAGTTGAAAACTTTGCAACTCACAATCAAAATCCTAATTGGGAATATTGTATATAATTCGAAATTTTTCATCTTTTTGGCGTTTGACAGCACAGGAACCAAATGGGTTCTAGTGATTTTGAAAAGTTATTTGCTTTACTTTGATACTGTCATCTTCTTGTCCCTTGGATTTATTGTTGACTTGAGAGATCAAATTGTTGACTAGAGAGGATCAAGAGAGCACATTTAGATTTATATAATTTCAATTGTTTTACCAAGTTTGAATTCTTTGCTATTGATGCTTTTTTAGGGATTTTCTGTTGAAAGGGTTTAGAAGGCCACCTCAATTGCTTTTTCTTTTCTTTTCTTTTCTTTTCTTTTCTTTTTAATCTGAATTTCTAGTGTAATTTGTAGCAGTAAATATCTGTGATTCACATTATGGCGTTGGCTTATACAATTTTCTTTAACTTTCGGCAGCAACAAGCACAGTTCCTGGCACAGCTCGGACAGTATTGTTGTGTATTGTTAAGCCAATCTGGGAACTTAATTGATTGTATTCAGAAATTTCTGGAATGAAACTCTTAAGAGTGTAATTGCCAAGTTGGTATAGGAGTTAGGTGTACAGGGTAAGGAGGTGAGTTTTCTTAGGGTTGCATGCAAAGTACCATGAGGTTCATATTAAAACAAGCTCCCCTGTTTTTTCTGCTCTCTGTAGTTCTCTTTGCATGCATTTTGGCAGAATCTGATAGTGATAATTCTGAAAGGTTAAGGTCGGCTCCTCATAAAAATGTGAGAAGTAGTGTTATAGATGGAAGTGGTACAGAAAATGCAGTTGATTTTGAGGGTACAAGTGATGGGTTGGAGGAGAGAAAGGGTGGTTATAACAGAGTCTCGATATCTACAGTTGCATTATTTACGTTGGCCATGGCTGCTGCCTCTGGTTTAGGTGCTGTCCCGTTCTTTTTTGTGGAGCTAGATCCTCATTGGGAAGGATTGTGCGGTGGGACGGCTGCTGGTGTTATGCTGGCTGCTAGCTTTGACCTCATACGGGAAGGGCAAGGCCATGGTGCTGGCAGTTGGGTTGTGATTGGGATTTTATCTGGTGGAATTTTCATTTTGCTGTGCAAGAAGGTAATGAATCTGCTCTTTCAGATTTAAATATGAAGTTTTCTTCTTCCATCTAAAACTGATTTTCTGTTTCTGGGCTTTTAGCTCTTTCTTTAGTATGGGTTGGGATACATCATACTTCCGTTCCCTTTTCCAATGTTTCATAGAAGGCATACATCTTTGGTTCTTATTCCTGTTTGTCTAGTGATGAGAACATACATTCAGTAGGTGTTGATAAGGTTCCTATTCCTTTCTCATATATGACACTTTATTTGGGACTTTGACACAGAGTCCAGCTAGGGAACCCTCAGAGAAGTTTATACGTACATTTTTTGAAAATTAGCAAACAATTTTGTTCGTGTATGTTTATTGCTTCTATGCTGTGGCTTCAGTTTAAATGTTTGTTTGGATTGTCATATTTGCATATATAATTAACATGTGTACGTGTTCGCATGTTCTTTGTTGTTGATATCTTGTTATGATGCACATGATTTCTTGTTTCAGTTTCTTGAACAATACGGGGAAGTAAGCATGTTAGACATTACAGGTGCTGATGCAACTAAAGTTGTTCTTGTTATCGGAATCATGACTCTCCATTCATTTGGGGAGGGTTCTGGTGTTGGTGTCTCTTTTGCTGGCTCAAAAGGCTTTTCTCAAGTGCTTTTGGTAACTTTGGCCATAGCTGTGCACAACATACCAGAGGGGCTAGCTGTGAGCATGATGCTTGCATCGAAGGGTTTTTCCCCGCAAAATGCAATGTTGTGGAGTGTAATCACATCCTTGCCTCAGGTAGTGCATCAGACTTGATAAAGTACACATGTATAACTCACCTCAAGAGAGCTAATCTATGCTGAGATCACTTTATGAACCTTATGAATCATTACTATGAAAACAAGAAAAAAGCAAATCATAGAAGCAACATTTTTAAAAGTAACATGCATTTATCATTAGGATAAGCCTCAGAGAACTTCCTCGTCTCTTTTAGATTTGTATGCTTCCTAACAATGCTTCTGCTAGATTGGTAAGGGCTTGGAGGACCCACCATTATCAAAATCAGTTTTGTATTTGAGGTTTGTTGTTGGCCATAATGTTACCTTTGTTGGACGAATCTTGATTGTATTAACTGCTTGTGGTTCAGAAGTGTACGAATTGGTTTGTTCACATCCAACCTCATTGATTGATTTGTTCTACTTTGGTCCTTCCTTCACTTTTGGAAAATGAGGATCAAGATATGGGTTGGACAAGAACACCAACCCAACCTAAGGACAGTGTCAAGAAAGAGATATGGCAAATCTTAGAAGGTTCCTGGTTGAGGGTGAGGAATTCACACTAACAAGTAATTGGAACCTTTTATCCAACAACTTTGCGTGTGCGAGGGGAGCAAGACTCTACATTTTTACAAGGTCATTTATTTTCCTTCCAGAGTACCCCTTTGTGATGCAAAATTGATCTTTTGCATATAGGGAAAGAGAATTGAGAGCCCTTTTTGAGGTTTATTTATTTAAATCTTGATCGTGTAAGACTTGAGATCTTGATACCCAGCAAGCTTATATTCAGATCATGAAAATGGGAAAATATACAACAAGAATTTGGTCCATCTGGAAAAAATTCTCTTTGAAGTAACAAAAGATATGCAAATAATGATTGGTTATGGGGTTAACAGTATTTTAATATGAACGTTGTCAGCATTCTTGATTATTGGTCGTTTACTTTATGACAGCCCATCGTAGCTGTTCCTGCATTCATGTGTGCTGATGCATTTAGCAAGTTCCTTCCTTTCTGCACGGGCTTTGCTGCTGGATGTATGATCTGGATGGTTGTTGCGGAAGTGCTTCCTGACGCTTTCAAGGTAATTTGTTGTATCTCTGAATATATGAATACTTGGCTCAATACATTTTGGATTAGATTAGGTCTTTGCATTGAGCATTCAAAATCCTTGACTTAAGCCTCTATGTATATACATTGACTAACCCATCACAAACCTGCACCCCTGCTATTCTTACCAAAGACGTGGTACATGCATGGGAGTCGATACATGATAAATGCACGTGCACGTCTAGAAAGAGGCAAGAACTGTGTTGGAAGATAGCAAGAATATTTATGTTTTACTAGTTCGTTCTCTTTGGTTTTTTCCTGGTCCTTCACATATATTACCATTGTTCATTGATTAATTAGATAGCTTCCAATAATCTTTTGTTTGAAACATGTCTACCATTTCTAGTTTCTGTCATTTCTGTATATTGCAGTTCAGAAGATGCTTCAGGCTTCTTTGTTTCATTGCTTTTTGGTCTTGGGCCATTGCTTGGTGGCTTCATTCTTGTTGTATTTGCTCTTGCATTCCATCTTCAGCATGCCCTCCTCATGGGTGCTGCATCTGGCATTGCCTTTGTCCTTACTGCGTGGCGACCTCTGCAGCTACTTGTGTCTTCAAAGATGGGGTTTTTCCCCCTCATATCTTTGCTTGCACTGGGAGCAGCATTTGTCCATGTTTCAAGCTCCAGCATTTTGAAAATTGCAGGTCGCAAAAAGGCATCAGTGAACAATTTACCAACAGTAACGGGCTTTCCGGTGAGTGTTCACACACTTCAGTCTTTCTTGTCCTGTGGAGCGGTTGCCTTTCATGCATTGGCTGAGGGGCTTGCATTAGGAGTGGCTGCACCAGAAGCTTATGGACTTGGTCGGCACATGGTCCTTCCTGTCTCGCTACATGGACTCCCTCGCGGTGCAGCTGTTGCTAGCTGCATCTTCGGTGCTACTGATAGCTGGCATAGTGCCCTAGCAGCGGCAACTTTAATTGGGTTTGTGGGTCCAATATCTGCTATAGGAGCAATACTTGCAAGAATTGACTACAGTGGTCTGGATCATGTGATGGTCTTCGCTTGTGGTGGATTGCTCCCTAGCTTTGGAAGCATAATTAGAAGAGGAGTAAGGTTGGATACGCGGAGAGGGGGTTTCGGGTTGGCAGTTGGAGTGGGGTTTGCTAGTTTATGTTTAATGTGCACTAAGCTGGTTTGCTTGCACACTCCTTATTGCAATTCTGCTCCTGAAGCTGTCAGATGAGATGATCTCCTGTTATATTCAGTGGCAGAGGTGGCATGCATATGCTGCAGCTAGCATTTTGACACAAATGATAGACACAAGCATGCATAGATAACTTGTAGAGTAGAGTATGTGGATAAGAGGAGATATAAAGGAAAGATATGGTGGAGGATGTGTCCTCTCACGTTGTACAATAATTTTTTTCATCAATTTTAAATTTTTCTATTCAAATTTTCCTCGGAGAAGAAAGAAATGTTTGTGGAGTTGGCTGATTACAGTGGTCTGATTCACTGTTTGAGAGACTATTTATTACAGAGACAAGAGCTCCTATGAGAAAGAATCTATGGTTGGATGCGTGCATGTATCAGGCGTGTTCTGTACTTCTGCTTGTAGATGGGCACATTTATAACTTGATGATGAAGTTTCACTGCATCTAGAATGAATATATAGATGCTGTAATTCTTTTGCCTTGACCCATCACTTCACCCTTGTGTTGAAGAGAGTGAGAAATCTATGTTTTCAATGCAGATCGAAAAACAGTGTTGTGAAAGAGACACAAAAGGGAAAGAAAGACTCTTTTCCATCATGGACGCACAGAGGGCATTTAGTTTCTTTTCTCTCACCAACACCACCATCAAAGGTCCATGACTTCTTGCTTGCCCCACCAACTTAGCAATTGCCAAAGAATCTCTTTGAATGATAACGATCAATGCTCAGGGAAGATTAGCAGAAAACGAATACTATCTAGGTCAGTTCATGTTCTTAGTTCCCCTCTCCGTCAAACATGTTCTCCTTGCTTTGTTCAAGGCTTGAAGCAACTTCCTTTCCCTGATGGTGGACACACAGATCATACACGCAAATATGAAAAAGATGAGCCTCTTGTTTAAACAGAATAAAAAATAAAAGAATTCGACAACATATATGATTCAATCACTCTCAACCTCTATAATTGAAGTGATACTTCGATATTTAGACCTAAAACTCCTGCAAAACAACATATTTCAAGGGGAATACAAGCAGCAGGTTCACATTCAGTTTGGCCAGCATCAGATCATAAAATCCCCCATATGCACCTAACATCTAAGATTTCCACTAACCCTAGATAGACTCTATTGGAAAACTTATTCACGTGAACAACGTGGATCAAAGACAACAAAAGTAAGCATTCCTAAGCAAAAGTAACCGTGAAAATTGAAAAAGTTGATCACTTGAAAGTCGACTGTTTGCTCTGCAACTCCTCACCTCCATCAAGCAGTTTCTCCTTCTCCGGAGCAGCCGATCTAACACCATCAGCAACAGGTTTCGATTCTTCAACACTCTGAGACCCCGTCATCCTTGCCAATATGACAAAGGTCATCCCACCAAGAACATTATTCAAGCACCTAAGAACCACAACCGATGACTTAAACGCAAACGGAGGAAGTCCGTTGGCCAACAAAAACTCCACCCCATTCAGTGACTGGTACCTGAGATTGCTACTAACCCCCATATGAATCGCCCACGTCAAGGCATTCAAAACAGTCGGAGGTGGTTTATTCGGCGTCTCAAAGCTCGGATCCATCTTTTTCCTCATCTTAATCAACCCATTTGAAAGCTCAGTCCCTACCAAACCAGCAGCAAAACCAACAGCAGCAAAAATAATTCCTTTATAAACAAGTGTACCAAGTCTACTCATCAAACTATAAGCACCTGGCTCAAACATATGACTGGTTGGACAATTTGCGAAGATCGCAGGCAATGTCTGACTAGTAGCCGCCGCGGTCGGCGCAAGCAAATACATCAAAGTAAAATTGAGTATAGCACCAACAACCAAAGTCGAAAAAACAAAATCCAACTCATTAAGACCAAAATTCGGCCGCGAAGCCATATCCCCAAGAATACAAGAAGACACTCCAACAACCTCCTCCATCAACACCTTAAAAGGGAACTGCGGATCCGCCGCCACCCGTGATCTCCACCCATTTAAAAAAAGACCCAGAACCCCAAACCCCGCCGACGACGACGATGAATTGTCAGAGCTCGAATCACCACCACCACTCCAGTTTCCACCATCTCCACCGTTTCCACCGAAGGTTCCTCCGGTTCCACCGCCTCCGGCATTGGAGGGGGTGGGTGGTTTGGAAGGGAGGAGGCGGAGAGAGGGGTTAAGAGGGGTGGCAAAGGGGAAAGAGAGAGAAGGAGAATTAGGGTTTGGGAATCTGGGGGTGGTGTAATTAGTAATGTATTGTCTTGAAAATGCAGAGATTCGGAGCTGGGCTGCTGCCGTTTCCATTTTTTTCTGATTTTCAATCAGAGCTAAGCTTAAAAAAAAAAAAAAAGGAAAGGTCGACAGATTAAAGGAGGATGAAAATGATAATTTACAGATCTAGAGTGACTGATCTTGAATATTTTAATAAAAAAATAAATTAAAAATTGTACCTGACACAGGGAAGGAGATTAGCTGATAAAATCAGCGGGGGTTTAATTTATTTATAAGAAAAAATAAGGAGAGAGAGATGGCGCGGAGAAAAGGGGCTGCCGCTGCTGCTGCCTGTTGGAAGGGAGGGAGGGAGGAGGGAGGGAAGGAGAGCAGGTGGAATGAGGTAGTTAGGATTTTATTTATTTATTTATTAAAAAAAAAAAATCGTGTAGATGTTACCATATAGCTTTATTCATAATAAAATGTCTTGATTATAGTGAAATTATCATTTTATCTTTTATATTTATAAGATTTTATTTGAGTAAAACGATCTTTATATATGATTAATTTATCATTTTTTTATTTATTTGAAGTTAATAATATTTTTTAAAACTTTATAATAATATAATTATTACATTACTTTTAAAAAATTAACAACAAAAACCTTTGATTCAGGGTCTTCTAGTAATTTTAATTTTTTTAATGAATGGTTAAATTACTTTATTTCTCTAATTATTATTAAAATTTATTAGTCTCGGCTTTAAAAATTTGATTGTCATTTCATAATGATTTTTTATTGTTGTTATTTAGTCCTAGAAATATTTTGGTTTTTTTTTCAAATTAATTAATAGTGTGATCACTCCATTATCCTTGCCATTTAATTTTTTTATCATTGATTTTAGGGGTTTGGTTGTAATTTCATAACAGTTTTTTTGTTATTATTGTTTAGTACGGGGGCTTTTTTATTTTTGTACAAATAAAAAAAAGGATGTTGGCGTGTGCCTCGCACGTGTCAACTGCTCTACCGTCTTCGGGCGACGCGTGCGACTAACTTTGGTGGTTTGAATTGTGATTCCGCCGCATCATTAAATTTCTTTTGGCATTCTCTTTCTTTTTGGGTAGCACGTGTATGGTGGTTGGTTCTAGTTTAACGCTAATGTTCTTATCTTTTTTTCTTTCTTTCTTTTCATTCTATTTCTTCCTTAGATTCCATGCTAGCCTTGCAAAAAATTATATCAACTCTTCAATTTCTTTTTTCTTTTGATTTAGTTATTCTTCTCTTAATTATAATTGTTTTATTTACATTGATTATATTTAATTGGATTTTATTTTTTATTTCATCTCTGGTGGTTTGATTTTGTTAATTTTTTATCAAATTTGATCCTCATTCTTTTAATTGCTATTTTTTTATTTTGAATCATTTTTTGAATTGATTTTTTTTTCAATTTCATCCTTGAGCATTTATTTTCTTTTAATTTTTATGTCAAATCTGGTCCTAATTCTTTCAATTGCTATTTTTTTAATCATTTTTTTAATTGATATTTTTTTAATTTCATACCTAAACATTTAATTTAATTTAATTTTTATGTTAAATTTAGTCTCAATTCTTTTAATTTCTATTTGTTTTGTTTTGCATTGTTTTTTATTGATTTTTTTTTCAATTTTATCCTTCAATATTTGTTTGATTAAAAATCTTGCTTCTTGGTTTTTTCAGGTTTACCTTTAATGGGGTCATCTCAGTCTCATGACCTGAGTCATAAATCTGAAAAATTAGCTCAAGTCAACTTTGGTCTTTTTTTAAAGCATTTTTTTCAAATATTTTTTGCCGGTATTTTTTCTAGTATCCTATTAATGGGGTCATCTCAATTTAATGTTCTAGATCATGTATTTGATTTGTTGACCTAGGTTGGCTGTTGAGTACACTCGAGACTTTTTTATATCTTTTCATCATATCGGAAGGTGTTCAATTCTTACATTTTGTTGATGTCTTTGACCTTATGTAATATTTGTTATGGTTTGAGTTTATTCAGTTAGTTTCATTTGTATTGATTGTTTATGTAATGATTTTTTTAGGGTGGATTTATGTTTTATTTATTTAAATAAATATAAACACAATCGGGTAAATATCTCATTTTTGCAGTTTGTTTCTTGGTTATTGTTAGCGACTTTTTTTATTTACATAAATAGTTATCGATTTTATTTAGTTACATGATTGCATAGGCTTTTCAATTTACACTTTGAATTTTTCATGTAAAAAAAAACACTTTGAAGCAATCTGTATACTTGGTTTTTTTTTGAAAAAAAATTATAACCCTCAACGAAGCACGGGTTAAATAGCTAGTATCATATTATTTAACTAGATAGGACAACAGTGGACAAATCCAATTTTTTTCTAATTTAAAAAAAAATATATCAACACGATACAAGTATTTAAAAAAACAAAAGAAAAATAAGACTCGTTGATTTGATTTGATTTAATAAACATGATTAATTTAAAAAATACAAATAAAAAGCTAAATTGATATAAAAAAATGACAACTTAAAAAGTTTTTTAAAAAACAAAACTTTACTCGAGCCCATTCGGATTAGCAAGTCAAATCTGTGACCTAGTTATGATATCGAGATTACCCTGTCAAAAGCAAATGGAATAAAACTATAAAGTTTAGTTATCAAACAACTTAATATTTAAGGGGAAAATTGAAAAAAAAAATGAGAAAGAAAAAAGATACAAGTCAACCAAGGTTAAACTGTTAACCTTGTAACCATGAGCATATGATTGGAATGACCTAATAAAAATAAAAATAAATAAAAAAAGGCAATAAAAAAAAGCTCCAAAACATGATAGTAATAAAAACAATAGGGACTAAATTTGATATAAAATAATTTGAAATCAAATATTGAGGGATGAAATTGAAAATAATTTTTTGTTAGGAAAATAATTAAAAGAATGAAGATCAAATTTGATATAAAAATTAAATGAAACTAAATGAAGAATGAAATTGAAAAAAATTCAATCAAAAAAAATTAAAAAAAATAAATAGCAATAAAAAAATAATGATCAAATTGGATAAAAGTAAATAAATAAAAGGATATCTTTATATTTTGGCAAAAAAAAAAAAAAAGAGGAGAAGAAAAAATTACATTTAAGGTTAACAACTACGTTGTCATGTACACATGTCACACCATCAAGAAGATTACAGTAAGGTGCTTGGGAGCATTGCTCACTCGCTAGCATGTGCGTCATATATGGCAGCCACTTTTCTTTTTAAATTAATATCTTAATCTAGAAAAAGATCAAATTGCCCCTATGTGAACTTGTTAATTACTAAAAAATCAATTTAAAAATATAAAAATGCCCTTTGGTTGTAAGTTTGGAAATTTTTATTTTCAAGGGTATAATAATTTTTACATTGTGCTTCCAAAATATAAAAAGACTGAATTGTTCCCGATCAACTTTCTAACAAAATTTGCTTTTTAGGATAATATAATTTTTGCTTTTAAAAAATCAAAAGACCAAATCATCCCCAATTAATTTAAAAATGATTAATCATCCACAGTAACAAGTTCATTGATTTTTCATTGAAAGGGAAAAATAATAATTATATTATTATAGTGAATAATGATGTATCTAGTGACACTATGAATTCACCTTGGCTTTCAGTTTTTTTAAAAAAATGTACGAAGATAATGGCTTAGATTTTGAAAACTAAAATCTAGAACCCTAAATGCCAAGATGCAATCTCTATTTTGCCTCAATTATATATTTAAAAGTTTTTAATTAATCAACACAGACTATAATTTATATAATTTCAACCGAATACTCCCTCTTAAAACCAAACATACACTAAATAGGTAGAAATGAGGAGATATGTCTCTCTTGTCTTAACTATATTCATCAAATTAAAAAACCATTTAAAAATAGATTAAAAGAAGACCCTTCACTCCAAATGCTTTCTTTCTTTCTTTATTTGGACTCCAAATTAGAGATTTTATTTCACAATTTTAATACTTGATATAAACAAAAACAAGAAGAAAAGGTTGGAAATAAGTTAAAAGTCTGACTCAAATAATCCAACAGATCATGCTGCAGGCACAACAATAGCTCCCCCATCATCCCTGATACTGGTGCGGTGTGCATTTTGCCGGCGACCGCCAAACAGACACTTACATGACAAAATCCTACTACCAAGACAGGCGAGCAAGGATTTGAAGCAAAGCCATCTTATTTAAAGACAGGGGAGGTGGCACATGGAAGAGCAAGTACTGGTAGAACGAGTTGTATCAGCAATTAATCTTTGCAATGGTCGTCAAGCTCAACATCTCTTTAAATGACATCATGCATATCTACCCTGAGCTTTATATATATATATATTGTCAAATGGTTGGACTATGGCATTAGCTTTGCTAGTTTTGTTCCACATCATTCCAAATATAGTGGAGCCTCTGGCAAAAGAATGGAATACTCTAGACAAAGAAAAGACAAGGAAGGGGGGCCATAAATACTCAAAAGTCAATAATTTATCACACTAGTAAAAAATGACACCTACAAAACTCAGATCCATCTAACACTTACAACATTGATATATATTCCACACTCCTCAAGGTTACAACCACAAGAATAAATGCAATGAATATATTAAGTTTTACACAAAAAAGATGACCTTAGCAAACCTAACTCAAGAAACAACTATATAATTCTTTTTTTTTTTTCCTTTTTTCATTTAATGTTATCCATTTTGGTCCCTTTTGTCTAGGGGAAAAGAAGAAGAAGAAGAAACAAAAAATAAGAGAAACCCCCCCACCAGAACGAGCACCAGCAAGACTGTTAGCCTAATATCTTTGTAAAACTGTGCTGAATTGAGATGTGTTGGATGGCATACTCTGGGCAGGAGTTTCTGATATAAACCAGTTCAGACAGGAGTAGGAGTGCACATGAGCTCTCATCAGCGTCCTGTTTTCGCGCGTTTCATTCCACTTGTATTGAAAGGAGAGACACTGCCACTTGGCCCTGGACTCTCTTCTCTGAAATTTGAATTTAGCATCGCTAGCTCGCGCAACTGCTGCCTCTTAATAAAATCTTGTGACTCGTCCTGCAGAGAAAAATAATTATTTTACAGAACCAAGGGGAAAGGAAATGCTCTTCAGGTTTAAGTCCCACTAAAAGGGGCAGGGGGGATGAAATGCATAAGAAGAACACGAAGAAGGGGGACAGCCTATCTCTACTGCTTGTGTCAGAGGAGCTAAAAGATGTCATGAGCCAGAACGCCGTTGGTGGACACTCATGTTTCACTTATTTCCAACCTGATATCTTCAAAGGCATCAAGGGAAACAACTTCTAGAAAGGATAAATTTTTATGGTTACTGAAACAACAGAATATATTTGCAATAAGAATACAGTTTCTAAAGCAGAAGAGGGTGATATCTTCAACTAAAAGCTTCATATCTCAACCTTCAAGAAAGCTCCTCTTCACTTTTTAACAGCAAATGCAAGAACCTAGTTCCTCCAGATTTGAGAGCAATAATATTAATTCGGTCCACAAACCTTGAATATGAACTGAAAACCTACATTGGCATGAAACACAGAACTCTCAACTTGTTTGCCATCACATTTGTTCCCAGACAGACTAAAGCCTTGGAAGGACTACCATTTACCAAAGAGGATGAACAGGCTCCAATTATTAGATTTGCAGCTAAACACTAAATTGTAGCACAAAGCATACAAAAGATCGCCAGCACACCATAGTGATAAAAAAATTAGAATTTCATGAAACTTTTAAACAAAAGTGTGAAGAAAGGAGGCAGATACCACGGGTTTGAGCAGTTCTTCTATAATTTCTTGTGCCTGTCTGAGTCTTATGTCAACAATGCTGGCAGGTAAGTCGGCCTCGATTAAGATGTGAAGTGGATCATTCAAGTGCTCATAGCCCGGTCTACCCTTTAGCTTCTCTTCCTTCAGGATGGAACCGGATGAAAATAATTAGGAGCAAACTCAAAAGGCATTAGAAAGGATAAGATTCTACTGGTAAGATCAATCAGTTTTGGCTGTATCATCATTCATTACAGGGAAAAAAAAAACAGATTTCAGTAGCACTAAAGTGAGAAGGAGTGTGTAGGTTAGCACTACCTTGTCTGGATCCTTGATTGATCCTTTCCCTCTAATGTACACCCGGCAACCTGTGGTAGCTTCTACCCGTTTCAGTGAATTGCCTCTAGGGCCCAGAAGTCGCCCAACAAAATTGAACTAAAATAAAGAAGAAGCCAGCAAATGTTACCACTTAACAATTCTATTTCATTAAAGGAAATTGTGAAGATATGCTCAACCAGTAAAATTTAACAGGACAGCACCAGAACTTGGTGCAACTTGCAATACATACATTTGGATAAGTATCTACTGGAATTTCCAAACGCAAAATTCTCTTCACGGTAAATGAACTAGGGCTTGCAGGTGCACCTTGCCAGTCCATAGTCATTCCAGGAGGTCCACTTAATCTCTGCATGAAGAATTTAACAATATCAGCGCGCCACAGAAGTGGAAGCACAAAGGATTGTTATCAAAATTGTTAACAGAAATAATAAATTGAACTAGACAAAATATCCTCTTCAATCTAAAGCTTCTCCAAGTCATCAAATTAGTAGTGAACCTATAACACTAGCTATCATACCACTGATAAAAAAAAAATTAAAGTGGGAAAGAAAAGACAGCAGCTCTGTTATTAACCACAGCATGTTAAACTAATGACACTTGTTATCAACCTATTACAGACCTTAGGTTATATAACCAAATAGTAAGATGACCCCTTGCCAAAATTATGATAGACTTATTTGCTATCCTCACTTTTTATAATTATACTACAAACTTATGAAAGTTTGGATTTAGAGAATGAATCCTCATTTGGATCAAGAATATTAAGATGAAAGCTAATTTGTGAAAACAGATGTGAAAAGGAGTGTTAAGCATGCAAGTGATCACAATAAAACAGTTATTCAACAGAATATTTGACATTTTAAGCATGTTGGATTTTCCTTCCTCGAACAACCACAATTTTCATAGGCAGCACGATCTTTTGATTACAATAGCATAGCAGCTGGGAGATGCTTTCTGTCTTAATTTGAACTTATTTCCAGGCGACTGCTTTCACAGTGGAATTTGACTTTGATAGTATGAAAGCTAAGATCAGTTTTCAGTTATCTCAAATTGAACAGTAATATACCGTAACCACTTTCACATATTTCTACCAACATTAAAAGTGAAATAGTTGGGACACACAATTCTGACATTCAGGTCATCAACTTGTTGAGGAAAATTTTAAATGTGGATTTCACAGGTGCTAGTAAACTTGGTGCAACATGAAAAGTTATTGGCCCGGGTCTAATCATTAAGAAGAATCATGCCTATCATGCTGTCTCTGAGCTTCTCAGCATTTGAAGTATGCATAAACCTGGAACATACAATGTCAAAGTCCATGTAAGATGAGCTCTTATGGGCTTTTTGGCATGACATGGTGCAAACTATCAGCTGGGTCCCTTTTCATATGTGAAAAGCTTGAGTCCAATTTCAACCTCGTGCCATGGAAATAAATGGTTTGCACTCCAATTTTAAATGCATGGCAAAATACTCAAGATGCAGTTGGTACAACACCTGAAGAAATGGTTCAGATTGAGGAACTTAAAACTAGATAAGGTACACAAAAGTAATTTAGGTTCTCCCGATAAGATTATTGAACTAAGAGTTTTGCTAAAGATGACACAAGAACACTTGTTCCATACACTTTAGGGAAAAAGTTTCTTTAGCTTATGGGAAAAACATAATAATAATAATAAATTAAGGCATTGAAACAGCCAGTAAGTCCATGTCTCTCTACTACTGATTTCTCAAGAAAAAAAGTCATCAAATTAGTCACTAATGCACTAAAATATCCTCTTCTTGGTAGCATATCAAATGTTCAAAACAATAGCAACAAAAAGCTATAGAAAAATACGCATGGAAAAGGGAAATCTCAAAATCCAGCAAGAATGCTTCTTTACATTCTTCGGAAGTGTTTGTTTTTGTGATTGGAATTGCTTTTTAGACTGCTTTTTAGGTGCTTTTCAATGGTTTTGATGAGATGATATCAAAAATGAAAAAATAATTGAAAAAACATCATTTTGATGCATTTTCAATTGAAAAGCACTTTTGAAAAGCATTATGCACCGCATTACCAAACACATGAAATTTATGAAGAAGAAAAAAGCAGAAAATGAAGTTAAATCATTAATCCTACACAAAAAAACTACTTCTTGGTGACATTCTAGCATCTTGCAATGCTATTAAAATCCAGAAAACATTTTTCACGAGAAGTTTTAGTAACATCCATTGAAAAATGAAAATTCAAACCTTTTCACTAGTCACCTCATCTACCTGAAATACAGGCAGGAATGACACCCGAATACCAAGTTAAAGTGGGATCCAAATAGATAACTAAAATGTTAAAGGAAAATAAGGGAAGAAAAATGGGATCCAAATTTGATAACAAAAGAAGCAATTACCTCCTGAGGAAGACCATTCCAGCCACCTAAACCCGTCCCACCAACATTGGAGATAAGGTTCGAAGAAGCCATTGGGCTGGGACTTCTATGCCGTAGTCTGTCAAAGTCTCCAAATCCTTGGTTGGACATCATTCCTGATACCCGGAAAATTTCTACACATAAAAAGAGTATTTATTTAAGAGAGAGATCCAGGGTGATCTTAAAACGAAACATCACTAAATGAAGAATTGAGGCCGTAAGAAAAAGGAAAGAAGGTAACCAAAAAAATAGCTGGAACACAAAGCAAAAGTGAAGAAGAAGAAGAAGAAGAAGAGCAAAATGAATGCATCACATAAGTTGTATCTCTGATACAATGATAATACCATGAAAACTTTTGGTCGAAAAGTTAAAAAAAATTAAACTTCAAATCAGAAAGGGGGCCAACAGAAGACAGCTATTCACACATTTCATGTGCCTGTAACAATTTCCTCTACAGAATCACTGCAAACCAGTTACAAATTCCTGCGCAAGAACTTAAAAGCTCTCAAATTTGCCAAACACAGATCGTGCACACAATTTAATGTCTGACACAAACTAGTATAAACATTTTATGCTGACAGAAACTGCAGACATGAAATATTGAACAACAACGGTCTTTATTGTTTTTCTTCCTTCTCATAACCGTACATGTTTAGTGATTCAGAGAAACAACCTATAATTAGTTAAGACTAACTCTTTTATATAAGTATATGCCTATTTTCATGCACTCAAGATTAATCCAGCCTAAGGCTTTTAGATGGTGTCCAAGTTCATGCTGCAATGCTGCCTGAACCAGACTGGAGATGTTAAATTGCTATTACCAAATGAACTGAAAACAACTACTTCCTAGCCATCCAGCCAACAAGATTACTAACACAGTCTCACAATCAGAGTGAGATGATAAAAAAATGCACATTCGATACACTAACCAAAGTAGATAACAGTGAAAATCAGATGGTAAGAACAGTCAAACACATCTAAACACACAAAGAAGCATATTGAAAAACCAGAGTGATGAAATCAAAGAACATGTTAGCTTAAAAGGAGAAAATAAACCAACAAAAAATCCAGAAAAAAACTAGATCCAAAAATGAAAGACTAAGAAGTGAACCTTGATTTAACAGGCGGCTACATATTGGAAGAATTTGCATGAAAGGTCCAAGCTTTTGATGTTCTGCTAATAACTCTGACAAGTACTGACTGCAAAAGGAGAGTAACAATCAAAACAGATCAAAACAACACAAGTCTCTACACAGACAATACAAAATTGAACAAAAATAAGTAAAAAGACTGAGTCTTTTCCCTTCTTTTGTGAGAAAGAAATGATGGGGTTTACAGAGAGAAGTAGCTAAGCTTGCTTACCTGTCAACATCTGGGGTGCTTCTAATCTGAGGAGAAGCAGCTCTTGCAGGTGAAAAGCTGGGATTATACAAGCCTGACATGGATTTTTTGGTTTGCTTTTGTGAGATTTTTTTGTTTTTTTGTTTTTTGTTTCTTTTTTGAACAAACAAAAGAATATTAAGACTGGAAAAAGAAAAGGCAAGGAAAGAAAGGTAAGGGTTTTGTTGCAGAAGAAAAGGGAGAAACACAATACCATCAATAAAGGAGGAGTGAGTTTTGTAATAATAATCTCCCCCAACAAAAACAAAAACAATTATTTATTAATACTCCTAATAATATTTATCAAAAAATAATATTAATAAAAAAATAAAAGGGTTTGCAACTCACTAGTCCTCTCTCTCTCTCTCTCTCTGGACAACAGAACTATCTTGTGAAATCTTGCAGGATGTAAAGACAAAAGTGCTCTTAATTTTTATTTACCATGTTATTTTCTCTTTCCTTGCATATTTCTTGCTAGTGGCTAGTTGCTATTATAGCTATATTATTTTTAAAGTATTTTTTATTTAAAAATATATTAAAATAATAATATTTTTTATTTTTTAAAATTTATTTATACCATTAAAAATATTTTAAAAAAATTAATTTAAACTAGAAAGTTGAAAAATTTATAAAAATACCAAATATAACTTAACAAGAACAAAATAATTGTCAGGTTGTCTGAGGCTTTTAATTTTAACTTCCTCTCTTCCCATTCAAATTCAATTATCAAGTTATATAAATAAAAGAAAATATTAAAAATTATTTAATTTTATTAAAAAAATGATTTTTATTTTGTGAAAAATAAGGTAGTGGTCGTGCACAGAAAGAGGTGAGAAATTTTCACCGTGGACAGGAAAGGGAAATACAGAGAGAGTAAAAGACTCAGGTGTGTCTTACTTGGCTGTTTATATGGTAACTTTTTTTAGCTCCTTGGGTGTACTGTAGAGAGAGAGGAAGGATCTTGTGGTGGACATGTGTAAACCATGCAGGAAATCAATCAATGTCTGCATTTCGTATTAAAAGGGTCCCACAACAAGTAGAGCGGCCAATGCCACTTGATAATGATATTGCCAACCCAGTCTGAGCTGGACTGGACTCGCTCTTCACTTTATTATATAAACTGCGTCGTTTGATTAAGTCTTGGTTGCGTTCTTCCATATATTCTAGTGAAATGTAGTTGAGAGCGATTTTTTTATTCTAATTTCTTAATGTTAGAATTATTAAGAAAATAAAAATATAGACATTAATTTTATTTGATGCTTTTAAAAGTCACTACAGGCGCAGTACAATGTCAGTGTTTGGGAGTGTGTTGATTTTTGTTTTTTTATATAATTTTAAAAGTGTATTTTATTTTAAAAAATATTAAATTAATGAATTTTTTATATTTATTTATAGTTTTGATATAATGATATAAAAAATAAAAAATATATATGAAAAAATTTATTATAATACATTTTTAAGAGAAAAATCATTTTTAAAAAGTATTATATACTACAATATCAAACACATAAGTTCCTGTTTATTTTTGCAGCCATGCCATGCTTTTTTCAAAAAAATTAAGATTTTTTTTGCTTTAAATTAATTTTTTTATGTTTTTTTTATCATTTTGATGTACGAATGTTAAAAATCATAATAAAAATATTATTTTGATACATTTTCAAGCAAAAAGTACTTTGAAAAATAATTATTGACACAATGTCAAGCACTATATGTGTTTGTGATTGAGGTGTGGTTAGGTTTTCTCAGTGGAATCCACACAAAAAAATAACAAAAAACATGTATTTTTAGCTTTTAGATCATGGTTGTTTACGCGGCCACGCCGCACTTTTCAAAAAAACTAAAATTTTTTAAAAAATATATTTTTTTTTATTTTTTTTAATTGCTTTGATGTGTTGATGTTAAAATTAAATTTTTTAAAAAATATTATTTTGATATATTTTTAAACAAAAAATATTTTAAAAAACAATCGTTATCACGATATCAAATATTACCTTGATAAAGTGTGATTTTATATTTTAAAAAAATTATACTTAAAAAACACTTAATTTTATCTCACTGCACCTTATTCTCAAACATAAATGATCTCAAAATATGAAGTATTGTCATCTAATATACAGCTTCTGATAATTTTTACATGTTATTAAGAAAATATTAGATAAAATAATAAGTTATTTCATAAGAACACTGATATAAGAATAAATTATAAGAAAATCATGATCCATAAACAAAATTTATAACGATGATACAAAATAGGTTTTGCTCCTTTTTTTTGTCCTACATACACACTTCTTTTTTTCACTTCCAAGATTAATTCGAAATTTTGCACTCCATAAAGCATAGGTTATACTCAGGTTTTGGACCGCGCTTCATTACAGGTCACATAAAAATCAAATAATTTCATTAAATATATATATATATAGTTATTTTTACCTTTGTATGATGAAATATTTGAAATAATAATTAAAAACTCAATTAATGTATCAAAATAAATTAATCAATCACCATAAGAATTAATAAATGGAAGAAAAAAAAGTTGGTATTGCTTGTCCGACAAAGCGAGCAAACAATAAATTATTTGCCTCACTTAAATGATGATTTGATTATAAATAAATATCTTTTTCATTTTAGTCTTGTTTAACCATAACTTAAACGTAAAAGCAAAGAACTGCCAAAGGATTAAATCGGAGAAAAAAAAATAGGG
>Ga0307518_10001173_pt1 | contig 19657 bp, 23 predicted proteins | sample 25_EM_MG_FD_203889 | JGI IMG/M metagenome (GOLD analysis project Ga0307518, IMG submission 203889) | Populus trichocarpa ectomycorrhiza microbial communities from riparian zone in the Pacific Northwest, United States - 25_EM | ecosystem: Host-associated > Plants > Roots > Unclassified | place...
TTGAAAGGACCTATATACTCGATTGAGGCCACCGAACCTATCTAGCGCACGATGGATAATGATATCCTTCTTTCTTCTCCCTTGCAGCTAAACCGCATTTGATTCAAATGGGAGCTCGAGATGACACAGGACATATGATGGGCAAGGCACCTGCGTAGACTGTACAGCACATGACAAAAATGGCAGGCTGTGCGTCTTTCTGCTTATTGCCATGTTTTAGCGTCATTCGTCGGTACCTGTGCACATTTCAATGACAGGCTGTGCGTCTTTCTGCTTATTGCCATGTTTAGCGTCATTCGTCGGTACCTGTGCACATTTCAATGACAGTGGCTCTGTGAACCACCAACTGTTTGACTCATGATGGGATTCACCCTGGGTGTTTCCCATATGAACCGTTTTGTGTCATCTTTTCGACTTCTCATCGCACTTGAGCTGGTAGTCCGACTCGGACAATGTTTAGTAACCAGCAAAATATGACCTCATTCTCTTCTGGGAGAGGTACTAATCAGGGGCAACGTCATATCCACACCCTGGCTCCACTCATGGTGGAATGGGTCAGGACAATAGTCTCCGTTCCTGCACCCTTTCTGGCGCATATGTGGGTCTACATACACGTTTTATTTGGCCCGCAGTCTACTAAAGAGTTCCCAGGGTAACCTAGCTGCTAACTTCCGGCCTCATTTGTCCAGCTCAACCTTGGATCCATCCATGACGTATCCCGGCAGGAGTGGTCAACCTCCGTGGGTCTCTGGACAGCGGGCGATGGGTGGTTGGCATCATTTCCTGCACGATCCCGCAGGCGTGATACCACGCCCCAAATCAGCAGTTGCGCAGTCCCATCATATGCGCCGGTCAAACTCCCTTGTTCACATCAGCTCGAGGGGATACCACAGCCAAGCAGGTCCTTCGAGCAGAACACTCCCGCTCTCCCCCGAATTCGGGAGCCCAGTGGCACATTACCCCACTTCTGAAGATGTCACTATGGCGCAGCGACCACAATCCTCTGGTCATTCTACCAAGTCTGTCGAGCAGGTGGAGCAAGAAATGAATGTGTTACAGGAAAAAGTAAAACACTTGGAACCCATTAATCATCTAACCTCATAACTTAGACTCTTGTAACCCACAGAGTTCTGCCAGTTTAGTGTCTATCAATCTGCATGACACAACAAGCAGTGGGATGACTGTTTGACAGTCTCTTGTACTTAACAGAGCCCTCTCACAAGTTGAAGTGAGCAGAAAAGTCCATTCCTTCAGGTAACTTTGCAGATAATGATGGAGTGACAGGTGCCATGAAATGGGCCACTGTAAATTACACATGCTAATTAGTGCTAACTGACCCTATTAATTTGGGATGCTCAAAACCTCACTGTAAATTTGGGTTAATTAATTATTAGGGTTGTGCTTGGTAGCAGATGGATGTTGACAAGTAAGGTGCTGACATCGTGAATAAAGGACTCATCTGTCAATGATTGCCAACTGTTCGGTTGGTACTAACGACCATGGACAGTTCAACAAAGGAAAAAGTCAACCTCCTCCACTTCTACCTGGAAAACCTCCCCAAGTTGGATATGCTATTAGATTCTTGCCCCACCATGAAGGGTGTCAAGAGACTAACCTTTTTATCAATATTTGTGTATACTGTCAGTGAACCACACACTTCCGCCGCTTCTGGCATTGTCAGTGCTATTTTGAAGGCATGAACCATCAGTGTATACTGTTAGTTGGATAGGTGGGGGTGCAATGGGCAGCGGTCGGTGCAAAGGTGTGGGGTCCTTTGGCATGGGGGGTGCGAAGATCCTGAAACAGTCCAACAGTGCATCAGGAATTTAACAGATTTCTATCCGTGCCTTTTCGGACTTTTTGTGCTTTTCAGTACTTTTTCTTCTATTGGCACTTTTCTTGGCAGGGTACCAGCAAAGCAAATTAAAAAAAAAGGCAATTAAGTCCGAAAGTTCAAAATAAGTCTCAATGGTCAAATAATTCCGGTCTCATTACAATAAGAATAAAAAATTTCATTACATCATAATACGGTACATTGTGTAGTCTCCCGAATATTTCGCCTTGACGAGGGAGGCCCCTGGCGTAGCAGACCAGCCTTCAGTGGCATCCCTTGTGTTGCTGTAGCAAATTGGGCTGATGTGGGTGAATATTTCGGAGACGACAGGGACATCCATTGGTCCTACAAATAGGTCAGCTACGAAGAGGATGCGAAACACTCAGGACCATACACATGACCACCTTGAGGTTGATGCCGTCCGTTTCGAGGGTGCCCCGCCTCCGCTGCTTCTTTGTTGAGCCCCTGGTGTGGCAGACCAGCCCTCAGTGGCATCACTTGTGTTGCAGTAGCAAATCGGGTTGATGTAGGTGAATATTTTGGAGACGACATGGACATCTAGTACTCCTACAGACAGGTCAGCTACGAAGGGGATGTGAAATGCTCAGGACCATACACATGACCGCCTTGACGTTGGTGCCGTCCGTCTCGAGCACGCCCCGCCTCCAGCGCTTCATCTTGATGAGGAGGGGGGGGGGGTGGTATGGCAGCCCAGCCCTCAGTGGCATCCCTTGTATTGCTGTAGCAAATTGGGCTGATGTGGGTGAATATTTCGGAGACGACGCGGACATTTAGTCCTACAGGCAGGTCAGCTACGAAGAGGACATGAAATGCTCGGGACCATACACATGACCACCTTGAGATTGGTGCCGTCCGTCTCGAGCGCGCCCTGCTTCCACTGCTTCTTCGTTGTGCCCCTCAGTGGCATCCCTTGTGTTGCTGTAATGAATTGGATTGATGTGGGTGAATATTTCGGAGACGACGCGGACATCTAGTACTCCTACAGGCAGGTCAGCTATGAAGAGCATGCGAAATGCTCGGGTCCATACACTTGACCACCTTGAGGTTGATGCCGTCCATTTCGAGCGTGCCCCACCTCCGCTGTTTCTTCATTGGGCCTCTGGTGTGGCAGACCAGCCCAGCCCTCAGTGGCATCACTTGTGTTGAGTAGCAAATTGGGCTGATGTGGGTGAATATTTCGGAGATGACGCAGACATCTAGTACTCCTACAGGCAGGTCAGCTATGAAGAGCATGCGAAATGCTCGGGTCCATACACATGACCACCTTGAGGTTGATGCCGTCCGTTTCGAGCGTGCCCTGCCTCCGCTGTTTCTTCGTTGGGCCCCTGGTGTGGCAGACCAGCCCAGCCCTCAGTGGCATCACTTGTGTTGAGTAGCAAATTGGGCTGATGTGGGTGAATATTTCGGAGACGACGTGGACATCTAGTACTCCTGCAGACAGGTCAGCTACTACGAAGGGGATGTGAAATACTCAGGACCATACACATGACTGCCTTGAGGTTGGTGCCGTCCATCTCGAGCACGCCCCGCCTCCAGCGCTTCTTCATCTTGATGAGCGGGGCCCCTGGCGTGGCAGACCCGTGGCAGACCAGCCAGTGACATCCCTTGTGTTGCTGTAGCAAATTGGACTGATGTGGGTGAATATTTCGGAGACGACGCGGACATCAAGTGGTCCTACAAGTAGGTCAGCTATGAAGGGGTTGCAAAACGTTCGGGACCATACACAAAACCGCCTTGAGGTTGGTGCCGTCCGTCTCAAGCACACCCTGCCCCCGCCACTTCTTTGTTGGGCACATGGCGTGGCAGACCAGCCCTCAGTGGCATCACTTGTGTTGCTGTAGCGAATTGGATTGATGTGGGTGAATATTTCGGAGATGACGCGGACATCCAGTGGTCCTACACCGGTGAGCTACGAAGTCAACACGAACCAATCAAGACCCACCAGTTAGTAATGTAGGTGAATATTTTGGAGACAATGGGGACGATCTAGTCATACAATGTAAATCTTGATGTGTATATCCAGTGCATATGAAAACATTGATTAACTAGTGTATATGCCGAAGCAGAGCGATGACTCACAGATTAACGGATGTACCTGCCGCAAGCTAGAACACGATTTCGAATGCATGATGATCAGCAAATCGATTCACATAGAACGAATGAAATGTGTCATAGGACTGATGAGGTTTGATGTCTTTAGCATTGATGTTGTGGGTGGCGTAGGTGGGGATGAGATGAGCTGCACGGTAGATAGTGTCAATGTGGATGATGGCAACGTCTGGGCTGTTGCGCATGCGGTAGCTTGGACGGATGACCCACATCCCTGTATCCGTGTTAGGACCGTCCCCTACGCGGGTAAACCACCGTACAACGGCACAAGGATAACTTTTGCCCATATAGTTGAACGAAAAAAAACATAGAACACGGGCAACATCTAGGCTGCACATGCCCTCTGCCTGCGGATCAGTTACAACAAAAATACAATCAGAACGAGGACCTTCATTCCTCCACATGGGACAGGAATGAATATATTCACGACGCATGCCATAGAGACCGCTCAGGTCACTGGGCGCAAAGAATGTGGAACATGCTGAGTTGTAGACGTGAATTTTACCATCATAAAGCGGGCATTCGTCGAGGGGGACATCTTCCGGATCGCGGGGGTCAGTGGGTCGAAGTTGCGAGTGAAGAAAGCGACAGAGAATGTCGGGAAGCTGGGGCATGTCGAGCTCAACTGCAAGTGCCGCAACATTTCCCGCACGCTTACGTTCTATGATTGACTGGTCAGAATTTGTGTGTGCAGGGCAGAAGGGAAAGCATACGGTAAGTTTGCACCAATGATACATGCGCCTCAATTGATGTGGGGGTGTCAATGGTTTCGCCCAAGTCCTCTTCATAACTTGCCGTTTGTTCATCGGCCTCCTCTTGCATGTTCTGCTGATGGTCTGCTTCATTGGCATGCTGACCTAAGTGCCAGTTAATAGAGGATAACTCTGAAGATGCATACTCACCTAGGGCCTCAAGTGCGTGTGAAAGATAGGATTTGTCCAACATGCCACGCTCTTGGAAGTCTGTCCGCGCAGCACTAAGCTTGTCAAGCCGTTGGTTAATCAGAAGCATTTGGCCGAGTGCCTGAAAACGGTTAGTGCGCCGATAAGGCCGTTTGACGGCCTTGATATGCTTGGACTCTGTAATTGAAGAACAGAGCCCATTTGGTGCGCCAAACTGACAGATAAGGTGGTGGTAGTGTTTCATGGAGTGTTGCCGGGGTAGTGAGAAGGAAGTAACCACCTCAGCATTCCGGAAGACCTTGCGATAGCGATGGAAGCGCTCAAGTGCGTCATCAATTTCGATGAGTGTCTGTTCAGTGATGACGTTGTGACGCACAAGGTAGCAAAATTCCAAAAAGGCACGAAACGTGCGGATGATGTCTTTTGGGACATAGCCCTCAATGGCTGCAATGTATACCTGTGAGGAACTGGTCAATGATCATGAGTAAATTTTTAAAATAGATGGAAATACCTTCATCAGGCCCTTGGAATCATCGCCGGTCCACTGCTTGAAGTGGCGACCTTGAGGAAAACGCCGAAGTCCAATAAAGGGAGCAACAGCTGCGATCCTCGAATGCCAGGTCTAGAACATGAGTGGCAATGGTAATTGGTGACGTACCGCTTGTCAATAGCATCCAAGATTTTTTCGGCCTCGGTTTTGCCGTGAATACGGACCAGATACCGCTCGACCCAGTCGACCAAGTGGTCCTTGAACCCTCCCTTGATGAGTTGGTGGAGAATATCTGGGGATAACATTTCATAGATGTCCGCACGCGGAAAGTCGTTTGTAAACGGCTTCCTTCAATTAGTCACTGAAAATGAAGAAAACAGACTTGCACTTACTAGTACATCACCATTGATTCCATACGTCTCCCATATTTTGCGAAGATCGAATTCATCGATGACCATGCTAACGTGCTCGCGGTGACGGAGGAGCGCATCTTCGTCGAGATTGTCACGGTGTGCGAGACACTTTGCACACCAGTTACGGACGATACACGATAACAGGGCCTGTTCCTCGTAGTCAGTGATATAAGCAGCAAGCGAATATATCACTCGGCGGTAGTATTTGTCGCCAAATAGAACAATTTCCGGGATGTTCATTGCAGAACGCAGGGAGGAAAGAATACGAGTTAGTGAGGTGTGGAAAAGTTTCTTCTTGAAATTACGGAATGCGGACGAGCTGGCATGCTCCCTGGTTGCTAAACAACACGTTAAACAGCAATAATAGCCTATATAATGGTGGACTTACTTTTTGGCATTGCAAGAAAACCGATGAGAACCACCGCATTGCGGTGTGTGCGATGAACATTGTTGTGAACATTACCTATGGAGAGGTAGAGTGGGTAATAGTCTGTTTGACCGGTTGCTATGGATACAGTAGTCTTGTCGCTACCAAGGATGATGGGAACCAATGTTGCTCCCGCTGTTGTTGGATCTTCACTAATGATCCTATCCTAAGAAATCAATATTAGTAGAACATCATAATACAATGACATAGATAAATACCGCTTCCCGCCAGGCCCAATCTCCCGACATAAAATCTTGCCAGCGCCTTTGATCGTTTGCGGCATCGTATTCCCGGTATGGTACAAAGTCCATCTCACTAGTTAAGTCAGAGTGGGCAAGGAGGTTATGGATAACTTCACGTGGGTCCCGATACCATATATTGTAGCTGTCAGACTTCCAAGGAGCTGAATTGTCATCTTGACCATCGCTGGTGTACTCGTATGTGAAGCTTTGCCACTTGACTTCGCCGGCGGAAGTGCTGTCAATAACACGGTAAAGATCTGTGTGGTTACCAAATAGCGGTTCCCCGCCCAACGGAAGCAACGAGGCTGCCCAGATATCAAGCAACGTATCAATTTTCTTGGCTGGCATTTCGGCATGTGTAAAAAGAAAATCTGCAAGTTCAAATTCCAACCGGTTGCGGTATGGAGTCCAGTTGTCCGGTAATTTTGGTGTAGTTAGCGGTGGTGGGGCATCTTCTGGCAAATTTTGACCAAGAGCATCACATCTTTGTGCTGTAGCAAAGCATATTAGTCGAGATAGTAATTGTGCAAACGACTTACCATTGAGACCTGTATGATAATTGCGGTAAACTTTATTGCCAGGACCGACGAATTCTGCCCTCACACTCTCAGATCCATGGTCTGACGAATTACCACATTCTTGATGGGCATGTTCTGCATCGTGTTCGGGTAGAGGGAACATGTCCGCATCGGGGTCCCTCTCTGCCTCGTAGTCTTCCTGTCCGAAACAGCCAGGCAACTCTGTGTTGTCGGGACCGGGGTAACTGAAGCATGGATGACTGATGCGTTTATGTTGAGTAAGACCAGCGAGATTTCTGAACCAACGATTACATCCTGGTTCCTCACAAGAGTGTCAGAGAGCGCTGAACCTCGATCGTGGTAGCATTTTTGATGTAAAGGATCACGTTGGGGATCGCGTGGTGAATAAGTTGATAGGGTAAGTGGGAGTTAGCGTTAAAATGAGGGCATTGTTTACAAGAAAATTTGCATAAATTCGACAAGTCTCGACTCACCTGGTGTTGTCTCCATCTCCCACCTAGCACAAGTCCCATGTCGGCTGAAATTTCTTCTGGGATTCAGCGTCCGCGAAGAGAGAAGGCAAACCTGCACCCAGGATTGTTAGTTCGTGACACGCAGACCAAGCGACGCACCCCAGTTGAGAAGCAAGCCGACGACTTGCGTGCGAAGGAAATCAAGGATGCTCGCGCCGCTGCTATGGAGCAGGGTCATGCACGAGTCAGTGAGATGGAGGCGGCCATGGAGGTTTCACAGGCTCAGCAGGGAACTGGAAAAGCGAAGCCAGTGAGACCGAGACCGAGACCGAGACCAGGCATTGGTCAAGGAAGACCCACAAATTTATCTGGTCCTCCTTGTGTTGATGGTGAGGACCTAGAATCACCGTTTCTGGATGTTGACCGTGATCGATTATCATTTGATCCACAGCCGATTTGGAAGATAACGCTCACCATGCAACCAGTCTCGCTGTCAAGGGCACTGTGGGCGAGCCTTGCGGTACTAATAGCCGTGCACTGCGAAGACATGATGCGATGGCTGATGTGACTCAGCCAACACGTGCCCCCCAAGTCGACCAAGGGTGTGTTTTGAAGTTTGTTCTGAAATGCTGCTATTACTAACTGAATCAACTCTTTACTGGCTGAATCTCACCTGGGATGCCAGCACTCCACGCAATAATACAGCCTTGGCTGGCCGTGTCAAGAACTGGGCCAACTTTGTCGCAACTGTGGGCAATACTGGGACACCTCAAAGTTCTGTGTCCTCCAATTTGTCAGCCCATGTGTCTCGTCCACCATCCTCTACGGTCCCATCTTTGACGACCAATGCTACCAGTGTCAGCTCAGCGGTCTCTGATACGGCTTCATCGTACACCAAGTCTCGCAGGGAAATCAACGATGATCTGGGGCGTGCCGCCACGTTGGGTCGGATCAAACGTCATCAAGCGCTAACCAACAGCGGGGTTGAAGGCTACGAGTCTCCTGTTGCTGTCCCTGTCAGGACCACTGACCATCGTACAATGAAGGCTCGTCTTTTGATTCAAAGAAAATGGCGAAGTCTCACTCTATTACTTTTAGCGGGCAGTACCGCGGACCATCAACACAAGCGCTAACCCAGAGAGCGACGCTGAGTTTGACGAACCCATCACACAGGCAGTACAGACCAGCTCGAAGCGCAAGCATGCTGATCATGACAGTATTGAATATGTTATTTCATCTGATGCCAAGGAGGCAGATGATGGAGGCCCTGCCCTTGGCGCCCATGATGAAATTCCCGTGCAGACTGTGCAGGAGCCTCGTGGCATGACAATGGTATATCTTTTCTTTGTTTTAAGCTCTATCCGCTGATTATTTGGAGTGGCAGACCAATACTACTAGAGCCGAAAAGCCGGCGAAGAAAGCCAAAACCTGCATGCCTGCAAGTACTAATACTGTGGGTCGAGGATCGGAACAGCCGTTCTCAGTGAGCGATACATCGGGTCCAGCGTCGTTAACATCCAACAGCACGGCCTGCGGGCGATTGCGTTATGTTAATAGCCACCTGCCTGCTGAGCTGCTAGAGAGTCGAACATGGACCAAGCAAGTTCTTCCTGCTCTCCTCACATGGGCGGGAAGTTTGTCCAATCCATGGGTGATCAAAGACGATGCCCTCATGCATGCCCTCCGAACTATCATCACCACTGTTACCACAGCTTTCCAGAATCTAACTGCAATACGTCCGGGGACGGCCATTTTTATGCTCGTATGAATTTCTTTCTTATTTGTCATTTGCATGCAAATCGCGTTGATGTTTTCTTTGACAGGCAACTTGGCGGCTTTCTGTATGGCGCAGCAACTTTGGCTCCACTGCTGTGGCCCTCGTCAACCATTTCCTCGTGTCGGGTCCTGGTGATGCACCATCCGCTGACGCTGTTCAGCAGACTTGCGAGGAACTCATGGATGGGCCCTTCGCATTCTTATATCAAGACCTCAATGTTAGTAACCCAGAGAATGCTTACCGGTCTCATTTCGTATTGCATCTCCTTGCCCATGCCCATCTGCGCCCCTGCATTGGGTGTCCTGACATTCCCAGACTGGACACTGCTGCACTGAAAGAACATGGTGTCAAGGGTGCAATTTCTCTTTGTTGCTCGGCGGTATGTATCATGCTTGGTGGTATTCATTGTACTAACTGACAAGTTTAGCTTGAGCGTGCCATTCATCTATTCTACAAGGGCGAGTTGCATGTCGATGGTCAGATTGGCATGCGTGGCAAAGCAATTGCAAAGACTAACACGGCGACCGGGAAAGAAACACCAAATGTGTTGACATTCTCCGAGCAAAACTGGGGCTCGTGCACTTGGCAGTATTACATATCTGTTGCCAAACGTAGCAATGCCTCGCTGAAGGAAACTGTCACCATGGCTAATGGCCTTACTTCGTCCACCTTGGAGCTGTCGGAAGATGGTAGTTTTCAGGGTGATCAGATGGCAGAGGAATTGGCTGCGGCTGCCAGTCAACGCATGGGGATCTGTAGGCTCACTATACTGAGTCATAAATATGTCACTAACGAGTTCGACAGGAACCCACCAATCGAGCATTCACTCTATTATCGCCTGTTTGTTTAATTTTCACCAAGTGCCTCTGCATCCCGTTGCGCCAATCCCTCATTTCCTACGATCCTTTCACTCGTAATCGCTATCTGTTCATGTTAACTGCTTCTCAATGCACCTTCGTTTGATTGCCTATTTTTACTCTCATTTAATAGTTTGGAACCGTGAATCAATGATATTGCTTGTTTGTGGCATAAATCCGAGAGTGAACAAAATGACGAGAAAGGTAGAATAGACGAAAAATAACAATAAGTCACAGTAATGATAAGTGTCCAGATAGTCACAGATAGTTTGGATAGTCCGAAAAATTGTTCGGGATAGATGACGGATCTACTTATTTTCGTTTTCGAACTATCTGTGCCTTTCTGACTATCCGTGCCGAAATATATACGGAATAGTATGTAAATGTCACGGATAGTAACCGGGTAAATTCCTGATGTGAGTGCGTGGTAAGTGAGGGGTTGAAGACGATTTCGTCACCACGGTAGATGACAGCGCTGGTTTCTGATCATATCTTAGAAAGGACATTGGCAAGCTATTTGGAAAGGGTCAGGGTACCGGAGGAAAGAAATTAAATTTCAGAGTATTGAGCAGCAATCCTGCCAGATCTCTTTCTGAGACAGTTTTTGCCATGTCACCAGTTGACTCCAGTGGTGCCAACATCCCAAAAAAAGGGTTCTTCTTCTCGCAACCCGTGACTGCCAAGAGCCAGCAAGAGAGGAGGCTTTGTCATAGCATCGTCGGCCGTAATATCAGTTCATTTCATTTCTTAGGACAACCGTGACCGTGGCCACCGGCGTTCAAATAAAAGCACCACGAGGGTGACTGCATCTACAGTCGCGGACAAGCAAACTGTGTAAATATTGCAGAAGCTCAGGGAGAGTTTTTTGCACAAAACCAAGGCCAGATTCGGATTCAGCGGGGTGAAATACCCTCAAAAACACACCTGTAAAGTTGTTCCCACAGTGTTTTTGGTGTGCCAAATTTTTGAAGGGTTTTGAATGACTTTTGTACCCTCTTTTTAGGGGTAGATGATGACTAATCACCATTGATGCCAGCCACCCCCATCAGGGAAAGACACAGGTCAACCCATGCAGGTTGGGTCTCAACCCACAGTGGGTAAAATCTGATATTTACCCACAGGTGTTCATTCTTGAAGGTATGTCACGACCGTGACATCCGATCACCCTGTACCCTATTGTCCGATTGCATCCACGTGTTCACCGTCTGTTTATAGTATGTACTCCCCTTTTCCATTTCTCTCTATCTGTCTTGTAGCGCCACCGATCGGTGAGCGCGTTGTCCGATCTGTCTCTCTGTACGATTACCTAATATGTTTCCTTTCTTGTTTCCGGTCACTATATGTTCCCGTCCCGTTCCATTACTAATACATTATCTATCGGTAACCCGGTTATTGCACTTACCGTACTTACTCAGCGCGCAGCGCGACTGTGCTCGTCGTTCGTCGGTAATCCCGACTCCCCGTACATCACCTCATCCATTCTACTTAGTATAAATACCTAGATACTCAGTCTGTAGTAGTTTCAGTTCGAATATCAAATAAGATACTTCTCCTCTGTTCTCCCTTCACACTCTCCGTCTCTGTCTCGTGCAAGCACTCGGTCGTAGACCGTTTACCCTTGGACACTCCGTATAAACCTCGGTTGGCCTTCCTATCACTTGGGAAGCGCGACTATGCTACATAGCATCTCGGTCTTACCGCTAGGCCGACCCCTGATCCCCAGACCCCTCGTAGAGATCAGATCGGTGAAGAACCGGTCTTGACAGTATATTCGAACTCCAGTCTTGTACAAGTTCACAATCATCAATGTCTAGAACAATCCAAACTCGCTTGCGCACTGCTCGCGCAAATAACCCAGAACCCTCAGCATCCGACACTCGTCGGGCTGCTGCCTTGAGCGCTCTGACTAGCCTCAGGCGCTCACCCGACTCTGTCTCCCAATTCCAAGGCTTCTCCGCTCGGAGAGCCTCCTCCCCCGCTAAGCATCGCCCACCTGGGGCCTTCATCGAAGATCTCGGCGATGACCTAGGTGATGACCATCCCGGTGACAATGGTCCCAGAGGTGATGGTCCCAACGACCCCGACGACCCAAACCCAGATGATGGCGGTGAAGACCCCATTGATGGCATCCCCGACCCTGATGAGGCCGGTCTAGTCATCTTTAACAACCTTTCCATTGCTATCGACAGACTCACGCGATCTTCGCGCTCATCCGAGTCTTCATCTCGCACCAAGGTGCGCGAACCCGACACCTTCGACGGGACTGATCCAAAGAAGTTGTGCACATTCTTAGTCCAGTGCGAGCTCAACTTCCAGGACCGACCGAAGGCGTTTCACACTGACCGAACCAAGGTCACGTTCGCGCAGTCCTACCTCAAAGGAATGGCTCTCGAATGGTTCGAGCCAGACCTACTCGGTGCAGGAGATCCCCTTAACCGTCCAATCTGGATGACCGACTGGGAAGAGTTCATCATTGAACTCCAAACAACCTTCGGTCCCCACGACCCTGTTGCCAACGCCAAGCATCAGCTCGACCACCTCCGCATGAAGGAAAACCATCGTGCCAATTGATACGTGGTTGACTTCAACCGTATCGCATCCCAGATTCGGGGTTACGGTGATGGCGCTCTGTGTCACCACTTCTATACAGGTCTCCCCGACCGAATCAAGGACGAGATAAGCCGCGTCGGTAAGCCGCGCACTCTGAATGGTCTCCGCGTCCTTACCCAGGAGATCGATGCCCGATATTGGGAACGAAAGGAAGAGGTCGCATGTCAGAACAAGACCTCTACCAGCACTAGTACCAACACCCCCAACACCAAGTCAGGTAAAACCGATAAGGGTAAATCCTCGGGCAACGCTGCCCAGTCCTCTTCAACGTCAACCCTGACCCCGAAATCTAACAAGTCGGGCAAGACTGCTGAGCTTTCGGACAAGCTCGGTAAGGATGGCAAGCTGACCTCAGAGGAACGCAAGTGCAGGTTCGATATGAATCTGTGCATGTTCTGTGGAGCAACTGGCCACAAGGCCAAAGACTGCCCCAAGTCAGGCTCTTGAGCAGCCAAGGCTAGGGCAGCTACTGCCACTACCACGAACATGTCAGAAGCCAAACCGATGGCCTCCACCGAGGCAAAAAAATAGATAGCAACTCCCGAGACTCCACACAGAGTGGGAGTTGTGTTGTTCCCGACTGTGCACCAATGGAGGCCCAACTCAACGCAGCCGCTCTTTCTGATCCCAACTCCCTCCGACCTCAGGTTACTATCAGTGACTGCAATATACAGTCTTTCCCCGCGTTAGTAGATTCAGGTTCTACCCACTGTTTTGTAGATCCGTCATTTGCCAATATGAACTCTCTTTCACTTTACTCGGTATCCCCAATTGTTCTCCGTCTATTTGACAGTACCACCACCACCATAATCACCGAAGCAACCGATCTACCTATCCACTTTCCCTCTGGCGACGTCACCCCGATGACATTCTATGTCACCCCGTTGGACTCTGACTGTAAGATAGTTCTCGGACACAACTGGCTCACCTGATACAATCCGTCGATTGACTGGGCACTGAGCAGTATCAAGTTCAGAACATCTACACAGCAAGTGCCAACCCCGAGCTCACTCCCCGACCCTGTAGTGCACTCACCGAGCGCGCTGAGACTCGACGCTACATCAGTCTCGTCTCCTTCCCCGACCGACTCGCCTCAGGCTCCCGGTCTTCAGGTACCTCCTATCGCTCTCATCAACACTGCAGCCTTCCTGAAGGCTTGCCAGCTCAATGGCTCTCAACAGTTCTCTATTCAGCTAAAGCCTGACGGCAGCTTTCGCGCTGTGTCAGTCGACGCTGCTCCCGACCTTTCCTCTGTCCCTGAGGCATACCACAACTTTGCTGACGTCTTTAGTAAGGCGAAAGCATCGGTACTCGCGCCTCATCAGGAATACGACCTTAAGATAGAACTGGAAGAAGGAGCGCCATTACCGCCCGGAAGACTCTATTCTCTCTCCCCCATCGAACTCGAAACCCTTTGGGGATTCATAGACGAAAATCTACGCTTTGGTTTCATCCGTCCGACCTCATCCTCCCATGCAGCCCCTGTCCTCTTCGTAAAGAAGAAGGACGGCTCTCTCCGACTTTGCGTCAACTACCGAGGACTCAACAAAATATCAAAGAAGGATCAGTACCCCCTACCCCTCATCTCCGACCTACTTGACTCTCCGAGTCAAGCAAAGGTCTACACGAAAATCGATCTTCGACATGCTTACCATCTGGTTCGCATTGCCAAAGGTGATGAGTGGAAAACCGCCTTCAGGACTCGCTACGGCTCATATGAGTGGCAGGTGATGCCCTTCGGTCTCACCAATGCCCCTGCAGCTTTTCAGCGGTTTGTCAACTCGGTCTTCGCGGACATGCTCGATGTCTGCGTCGTAGTCTACCTCAACGACATCCTAGTTTACTCAGACAACATGGAGGACCATACTGAACATGTTCGGGAAGTGCTTCAGCGACTCTGCCAGCACAAGCTCTATGCTAAACCCGAAAAGTGTGAGTTCCATTCGGACTCAGTGGAGTACCTCAGGTACTTCCTTTCCCCCGACGGTTTGACGATGTCACAAGACAAAGTCAAGACAATATGCGATTGGCCCGAACCTCGCAAGGTAAAGGACATCCAGTCCTTCCTCGGCTTCGCAAACTTTTACTGTCGCTTTATATTTAACTACTCCGACATAGTGGTTCCTTTAACTCGGTTGACACGGAAGGATGCCCCTTGGGACTTCTCCAACGTCTGCTGACGGTCATTCAACCAACTCAAGAAGGCCTTCACTACAGCTCCCATCCTCACCCATTTCCAGCCAGGCGCTCAGCTGACAGTCGAGACCGACACATCGGACTACGCGATCGCCGGTATTCTATCCATTACTGGTTCAGATGATGAGATACGACCGATTGCATTCTACTCTCGCACTCTGACCGCGCCCGAGCTGAACTACGATACTCATGACAAGGAGCTCCTCACTATCTTCGAGGCTTTCAAGAGCTGGCATCACTACCTGGAGGGCCCTGCCTTCCCGATTGACGTCGTGACCAACCACAAAAACCTGGAGTACTTCTCCACCTCTAAGGTTCTCACCTGTCAGCAAGCCTGATGGTCGGAATACCTCTCCTCTTTTAACCTGATCATTCGTTTCCGACCTGGTAAACTTGGCGCAAAGCCCGACGCCTTGACTAGACGCTGGGACGTCTACCCCAAAGAGGGGGATAGGGGCTTCGCCCAAGTCAATCCACAGAACCTCCGACCGGTGTTCACGGCTGAACAGCTCACCGATTCCCTTCGCACAACATACCTACACACCCCAGTACTCAGAGCAAGTGCACTTATGGACGTCGAGCGTCTTCACACCAACATCCTAGCCAACTTATCGTCTGATCCGATCGCTAAAGCCCACCTCTCAGACACATTGAATCCCCGATGGTCGACCGATGAGACTGGTTACCTACGTCTCGATGGTCACATGTACGTCCCCGAGACCGATGACCTACATCTTCGTGTCCTCAGATATAAGCATGACCATCCCCTATCGGGACACTTCGGTCAGAACCGCACTCTAGAACTCATCCGTCGCAAATATACATGGCCAGGCATTCGTACCTACGTAAAGGACTACGTCAAGTCCTGCACGGCCTGTGCCCAAGCTAAGACGCCACGTCACCGACCCTATGGGATGCTCAAGCAATTACCGGTCCCCAACCGACCATGGAATTCCATCTTGATGGATTTCATCGAGCAACTCCCATCCTCATCCGGCTTCACAGCCATATTGGTAGTCATTGACCGACTATCAAAGCAAGCCATATTCATCCCAACTCACGATACAATAACCTCCCCCGAGCTCGCACAGCTCTTCCTACTACACATCTTTGCTAAGCACAGCATACCCGCGCATGTAACATCTGACCGAGGCTCAGAGTTCGTCTCGCATTTCTTCCAATCACTCGGTAAGGCCTTAGATATGAAGTTACACTTCACTTCGGGCTATCACCCAGAAGGTGACGGACAGACCGAGCGAGCTAATCAAACACTCGAGCAATACCTCAGGATGTACTGCAATTACCAGCAGGACAACTGGTCGGACTTACTACCTCTCACCGAGTTCACCTACAACAATGCCCCTAGCGCTACGACTGGTGTATCACCGTTCTTCGCGAACAAAGGATACCACCCGAACCTTGCTGTGCACCCCAAGCACGATCTCTCATCGGCTCGGGCAAGGGAATACGCGGTTGACTTAGAATCACTGCATGAGTACCTATGTGAAGAAATGGCAGCTGCCCAAAAAAGGTACCAAGGCCCTGCTGACGCCAGAAGATCACCTGCACCCGATTTCAAAGTCGGTGATCAAGTCTTCGTCAAAGCCAAGTACTTTAGGTCTACCCGACCTTCCAAGAAACTCTCTGAGAAGAATCTCGGTCCCTACCCCATTATCGCCCAAGTCGGCACTCTATCATTCACAATCCGTCTTCCCGACTCTATGCGTGCTGTCCACCCTGTCTTCCACATCTCACAGCTCGAACCAGTGACACCGAACACAATACCGAATCGGTCACAACCTCCACCACCTCCCATCAAAGTCGACGGCGAACCCGAGTTCGAGATCACCGAGATCCTCGATTCGAAGTTCGACCAACGTCGATGCCAATGCCCACTCCTCTACCTAGTTAGATGGGCTGGTTACGAAGGTACCGACAAAGAAACATCTTGGTTAATCGCGACCGAGCTTGGACATGCATCAGAACTTGTGGCCGACTATCACAAAGCCTATCCGACTAAGCCAGGCCCCTTAGAAAGCCTCTCACACTAAGTCTTTCAGATCACTGAACCAAGTCTATTGATAATATACAAAAAACAAAGTAAAAAGAAAAAAAGAAAACTAAATACAATTACAAGTACTTGTCTGACTATTCACTTGGACTCGCCTTCTCCGTCTTCACTCCCCAACTCTTCATTCTCCCTGTCCGTCTCATCCGACCCTTCTTGCTCTTTGCTTTCCTCGGGCATTGCTTTGCCCTTGCCCTTCGGGTCCTTCGCATCAGCCGCCCTCTTCGTCTCCCAGGCGATCCCTTCCACCTGTCGACCCAGCTTGGCCAGCTCCCTTGTATTGCGGTCAATGGCCACCACGATCTCCCCGAGTCGGCGGTCCAAGACCAGCGCGACTGGGTCTGGCCGACTCAATGGCCCAGCCACCGAGAACCCCCCCATTGCCGCCTCTATCTCCTTGGTACTCGCGGCATCGACAACCATCTTCTTCGTCCGCTTCCGCTTCTCTCCTCCTCTCGGCGACGTCTCCACCTCCACTGTCTTCTCGCTCTGCTTCCTCTTCTCTCCGCTCGCCGATCTTTCCATCGCCACCGTCGACACGCTGAAGGTGCATTTTATCTTGGATCGTTGACACCGACTGCAAGTCGGTGTGCGCGCACCATCGGCCAGCTCGCACTCGTCGCTGTTACCGCTTTGCCTGCATCGGTCACAAGGGGGCCTGAACCCCATTATGCCCATGTTGGAATGGGCAGTGACCTGACAAGGCTAATTAAGCAGTAAGTCAGCAAAAGACAAAGGAAAAAATATCGGCCACGCACCTTGGGCTTTGTCCCCAGACGCGCCCGCATCTCCTCACCCACCGCCAGCGACGTGGCCTTCTCCCTCACTCTCACTTCCGCCTTGGCCTTGTGCCTCGCCTCGAAATCCACTCGCGCCTTCGCCTCGGCAACTCGCTTCGCCACCTCCTCGGCTTTCCGTTTCTCTTCAGCAACCCTTCTCACCTCCTCCTCAGCCTTCTTCTTCGCAGCCTCTTCTGCCAATCTCCTCGCCTCCTGTTCGGCTGCCTGTTTCATCAATCGTTCCCGTCGCCGACGCGACTGTTCGTCGAACTTGGCGATTTGGACTTGGATTGAATCGGTTGGTTTCCCTTCCAACTCGGGCGAAGGGGCGCGCGTCCAATCGATGTTGTTGGTGTTGCCAGCAGACATGATTAGTCAAGTTGTTATGAGAAGAAGAGAATTTGTTGGGATACCGTCACCGAAGGCCAGTCTTAAATATGCCCTAACCGATTTTCAAACCCAGACAATGGTCACGCACAATCGGTGTGGAAAACACATTGCAGCCTCGTGGGCTCGGCCCTAAGAGGGGGATACTGTCACAACCGTGACATCCGATCACCCTGTACCCTATTGTCCAATTGTGTCCACGCGTTCGCCGTCTGTTTATAGTATGTACTCCCCTTTTCCGTTTCTCTCTATCTGTCTTGTAGCGCCACCGATCGGTGAGCGCGTTGTCCGATCTGTCTCTCTGTACGATTACCTAATATGTTTCCTTTCTTGTTTCCGGTCACTATATGTTCCCGTCCCGTTCCATTACTAATACATTATCTATCGGTAACCCGGTTATTGCACTTACCGTACTTACTCAGCGCGCAGCGCGACTGTGCTCGTCGTTCGTCGGTAATCCCGACTCCCCGTACATCACCTCATCCATTCTACTTAGTATAAATACCTAGATACTCAGTCTGTAGTAGTTTCAGTACGAATATCAAATAAGATACTTCTCCTCTGTTCTCCCTTTGCACTCTCCGTCTCTGTCTCGTGCAAGCACTCGGTTGTAGACCGTTTACCCTCAGACACTCCGTATAAACCTCGGTTGGCCTTCCTATCACTTGGGAAGCGTGACTACGCTACGTAGCATCTCGGTCTTACCGCTAGGCCAACCCCTGATCCCCAGACCCCTCGTAGAGATCAGATCGGTGAAGAACCGGTCTTGACAAGGTACCACAATAGTTGTATAAAGCATGTTGATACTAAGGATATATAACAACTTGGTTAATATATGCAGTACAAATGTCCACCTGTGAGCCAGTCATCATTGAGGCATGGCAGTCCATCCCTCCTGCCGAAGTTGTCATCACAATTGGTGTCTGCCCCTGCTGAGCAGATGAAGTAGATGTCTGATGTCAGAGTTTTGAAGTCAGACCCTTTTGTCTGACTTGTCTGTGCAGTCTGATATGGTCTGTATTTCTATCTGCATGATTCACACGATGCCAACTCAGACACACAGAGAGTCAGATTTGAAGCACAACTGTACTAGTAGTAGTCCCCTAGCACTGCCACTTGCCAACTCTGGCATTTTTTTTTTTCTCCTCAAATCCACAATGTTGGCTCAAACAATATCAGAATCATAATCAACTCAGGAAAAGGAGCTGTTTGCACATTTTTTCTGATTTTTAGCTATTTTTTTTGGGGAGTGCCAAATTTTTGGGTATGTCTGGGGGTTCAAAGTGACTTTGAGGGAAATTGGTCTGTGCAAATCTCAAACATAGATCATAAAGTGTTGATTTACACCAACTATAGTCACTCTAGATAGTTGTGGCAAGCAGGAAAACTCAACCAAAAAATTTACAGAGTTTGCCTGTCCGCGACTGTACCACGGACACACCGCGCCCACACAGCGACGAACCCACACGTCTAAATTTAACAGATACTTCGTAGATCGGATCGGTGCCCAATGACCCTAAATCACGAAAGCACAGCTGGAGCCTCAAGAAGATG
>Ga0307518_10001174_pt1 | contig 19654 bp, 15 predicted proteins | sample 25_EM_MG_FD_203889 | JGI IMG/M metagenome (GOLD analysis project Ga0307518, IMG submission 203889) | Populus trichocarpa ectomycorrhiza microbial communities from riparian zone in the Pacific Northwest, United States - 25_EM | ecosystem: Host-associated > Plants > Roots > Unclassified | place...
CGAGGTTTGAAGGACCAAGGCCTGGCTTGCGCCGTGATCTGGGTCGATTTTGGTGACGTGGCACCGAACTCGCGTGATCGAAGCCGTAACTCGCGTGATCAGCGGCGTAACACCGAGTGCGGCATCCAATCACGCGAGTTACGCGCCTGATCACGCGAGTTACGCCTTTGCTCACGCCGCGCCTGTTGTTCCAGTCCGTGAAGGCCTCCTTGAGGGACCCAGAGTCCCTTAAGGAGGCCTTCACGGACTTCGGGCCAGTAGCTACCGTTGCCCGTCCACCGCGTACTTGCGGCCTTGCCGCTGACGGTCCGTCTCGTACGGATCGGTGGAGTTCGGCTCCGAAGGCTTCCTCGGCTCGAGGCCGGTCCGGTCGGTGCCGCCCGCCTCCTTGCCCGCGCTTTCCCGTTCGACCGTCTCGGGATCGGGGTCGATCTTCCCCCGGTCCTTGTTGGCGCTTTCCCAGTCGGCGAACATCTTCTTGAGGTCGTCGGAAAGCTCGCCGTCCGTTCGCGCGTAGGCCTCGGCCGCCTTCCTCAGCTGCTCACCGGCGAGAAGGAACCGCGCGCAGCTCGTCCTCATGAACTGTTCGACGGCGTCACGGATCTCCAACGTCGTGTCGTCGCCCGTGCACGTCTGCTCGTCGCGGCCCGCGAGGTGCCGGTCGGCGCTGTCGGCCTCGGCGAGAATCCGCAGCTGTCCCGAATAGCCCTCGGCCGCTTCGAAGCAGATCTGCGCCACCCTCAGCAGGAAGTGGACCTCGACCCTGATCCCCTTGTACTTCGCGCGGTCGGTCTGGTTCGGCTGCGTGTTCGCGGTGAGGTCGTAGAGCTCCAGCTCGTAGCTGTGCACCCCCGCGATCGCCTTCTGCAGGGCCAGGACGTTCGCGCCGAAGTCGGCTTCGAGGCCGGACAAGGCGTTGTGCTCGTCCTGGATCGAGGTGGTGAGCTTCTGCAGGATGTCCTGGAGGGACATGGCGTCCTGCTCGACGGAGAGCCCCTTGATGATCCCGCCGGCGAAAACGGCCAGGTCGAGGACGGCGCCGACCGGGCCGAGGACCTTCCCGCCCGCCTCGTCGACGGTCTTCACGACCTTGCTGAGTTTCGCCCCCGCGGACAGCAGATTGGTCGCGATCCCGTGGAGCGTTTTCGCCCCGTCGACCTTCTCCAGGATCGAGTCCGCGGTGAAGACCTTGAGGGTGACCTTTTCGTCCAGCTTCTTGGTGGCCCAGTTGAGCCGTTTGACGATGTTGAGCCGGGTCGCCTGGATCGTCGCGGCGCGGGTGGAGTACAGGGTGGACAGGCTGGCGAGGATGAGCGACTGGTGCGCCATGGTCGGCGCGATCGAGGCGAAGAACCCTTCCCGGAAGGCCTTGGCGGCGAGTCCGGTCCACTCGATGAACCATTCCTCGTTCGCGCTGGTCGTACCGTCCAGCCATTCGACGTTCCGGATGACCGCGCCCTTACCGAGCAGTTCGGCCACCCGCCCGTTCTTGTCCTGGAAGCCGAGGTTGCCCGCGACGTTCAGGAACGTGTTGTGAGCGGCCTCCAGCTTCGCGAGGTCGGGCCCCTCCAGCTGCGGGACGAACTTGGCGACCTCCTGCCGCCGGTTCCAGGCCAGCCGCTCGATCTGCGCCAGGTTCCGTTCGACATGGCACTCGACGTACTTCTGGGTCTGCGGGTTCCAGCCGTCGCAGTGGACGTCCTTGTAGTGCCCGTGCAGGCCGTCCATGACCCAGGTCAGGTAGCCGCACAAGTCTTCGCCGTGCGACAGATGGCCGTACGATTCGGCTTGCCACTGCCAGGCCCAGGGCTCCGACGAGCACGGGACGGCGGGCGAGAGTTTCGCCATGGCGTCGACGGCGTCTTCCATCCAGCGCTTGGTGAGCGCCTGGCAGAAGTCGTCCAGCGCGCCTTCGAGCATCCGCTTGTACTCGCTGAGGCTCAGATACCCGGCCATGGAGGCCCCGCTTCCCACTCCCTGTGACAAAGTCAGGGGAAGTGTAACGGGATGGCCGTGATCCCGCGGCCGAAAACCGGAAAAGGGCCCGGACATCCCCATGTCCGGGCCCTTCTTCGTCCCCCTGTCCCCAGGCGGATCGCGTTTAGCGGGCTAAACGCGATCCGGCGGACGCCGCGCCCCCTGCGCACGGCGTCCGCCCCCGCTCAGGATTCGCCCGGCTGCTCCGGAGTCAGAAGCCACGCGGCGGCGTAGAGCGGGATCGCGAATCCGGCGGTGAGGAAGACGCCCGCCACGAGGACGATGCGCAGGATCGCGGCGTCGACGCCGAGGTAGGCGGCCCAGCCGCCGGCGACGCCCGCCAGCATCTTGTCGGTGCGGCTGCGGTAGAGCTTCTTGGTGGCCTGGGGGGTGTACACGCTGTTCGTCATGGCTCCATGTTCGCGCCGGAACGACCCCCGGCACATCGGGGAACGGCCCCGACCCGACCCTGGAATCCGACCCTGAGGGGCCGGAAAACCGGATGCCGGGCGTCACTGCCCGCGGCACCGCCGAAGCGCTGGAAGCGGCCGCGTCGCTGGAGCGCCGTCTCGACGAGCTGGTGCGCGCTTACCTCAGGGCGTGGAAGATGCCTTGATGACGATCAAGGCGAAAGCGCTCACGTTCGGGGTCGCGGTGCTGACCGTGCTGGGAATCGGCACGGCCAGTGCCGCGCCTGAAGGCCAGGGCGCGCGAAGCAGGCTCGATGTCGTTCAGACCCGCGGCGAGATCCGCGTGTGTTCGACGGGGGACTATCGCCCGTTCACCTATCGGGACGCCGGCGGCGCGTGGAGCGGGATCGACATCGACCTCGCGGGCGACCTCGCCCGGCGGCTCGGCGTCCGGCTCCAGCTGGTCCAGACCACCTGGAAGGCGATCGCCGACGACGTCGGGCGGAAATGCGATCTGGCGATGGGCGGGGTGTCGGTGACCCTGGACCGCGCGAAGAAGGGTTTCTACACCATTCCCTACCTTCGCGACGGCAAGACACCGATCACCTTGTGCGAGAACGAAAAACGGTTCCAGACCCTGGAGCAGATCGACCAGCCGGGGGTGCGGGCGATCGTGAATCCGGGCGGTACCAACGAACAGTTCGCCGACGCCAACCTGAAGCGGGCGACCATCGTGCGGCATCCGGACAACAACACGATCTTCGCCGAGATCCTGGCTGGCCGGGTCGATCTGATGATCACCGACGCGACCGAAACTCGTTGGCAGGCCAAGCAGAACCCGCGTTTGTGCGCGGTGCACCCCGACGAGCCGTTCACCTTCGCGGAGAAGGCGTACCTGCTGCCGCGCGACGTCGTGTTCAAGGAGTGGACCGACCAGTGGCTGCATCTCGCGCTGAACGACGGCACGTACGCGCGTATCGCGAAACCCTGGCTCGGCTGAAATCGGTTTGAACCACTTTCGTTATCGGGCCGTATCCCTGGATGTGGGTGAGGAGGAACCAGACCGGAGGAAGACACCGATGATGAACAGCGCCGGGAAACACCGCAAACGCGCGACGATCGGCATCGCGTCCGTGCTCGGGGTGGCCGCCATCGCCGCGGCGATGTTCGCGATCAGCACTCCGGACGGGCAGGCCGCGGAAAGCTGCCAGGGACTCGACACCGCTCTCCGCAACAACCTCACCTTCATCGCAGGCCAAAAGGCGCAGCCGGACGCCGTGTCCGAGGCGCGGATCGCGAATAGGCAGGCCGTCGTCGACCTCATCCAGCAGCGCCGTGAAGCCGCCGGGTGCACCGAAGAAGTGCAGGCCGACGGCGGGAAGCAGGCCGCGGACGACGCCATGGCGGTCGAGGACGAAGCGGCCCCGAAGGACGAGGCGGCTCCGCGGGAAGAAGCGGTCGCCGGGGAGGGCGAGGTCGTCTGCCCGGGCTCCACGGTGACGCTGTCCGGAGAGGGCGGCGCTCCCGCGGCGTCCAGCAGCGAGTTCCCGGCAGGCACCAAGCTGAAGGTGACGAACCTGGACAACGACAAGTCCACGACCGTCGAGGTCACCGGCGTTTCGGGCAGTTGCGCGCTGCTGAACAACGCGGCCTTCGAGCAGGTCCGCGAGCCGGGCAAGTTCCTGATCCGCCGCGCCACCATCGAGCGCGTCGGCTGAGACACCCGCACCGGGACGGGGAAGACGCGGACGGTCCCGGTGCGGAGGCGGCACGAGTCCTCCTGGTCCCCTCGGCCAGGAGGGCTCGTGGTCGTTTGTATCTCGCTTGTACGCCCTTTCGGGACGCTTCTCGCGAAACGCCGAGAAAGGACATCCGATGAGATTCAGACGAGTGCTCACGGCGGCCGCCACCGCTTTGCTGGGCATGGCCGGGCTGGCGATCACCGCGACGTCGGCCGAAGCCGCCGTCGGGCCGCGTCCCAACTTCCAGCTTCCGTTCCCCTGCAACCAGGTGTGGAACGGCGACAACGACAACAGCAGCGCGCACCGGGCCTACGAGATCGACTTCAACCGGGGCGGCTCCGCGGACGCGGACCTCGGCGACACCGTGGTCGCGGCGGCGGCCGGCAAGGTCGTCATCTCGGCGCACCAGGGTTCGGCGAACGGGTTCGGCAACCTGGTGAAGATCGACCACGGTGGGGGATGGTCGACCTACTACGCGCATCTGAAGGTCCGTTCGGTCGCGCTCAACGCGCAGGTCTCGCAGGGGCAGAAGATCGGCGAGGTCGGCAACACCTCCAAGCCGGGCAACAACATCAGCCCCCACCTGCACTACGAAGTCCGCACCAACGACTCCTCGTGGCCGAGCAACATCAAGCCCGCGTACTTCAACGGCGTGAAGTTCGGCTACCCCAACGCCAACGTGACCTCCAAGAACACCTGCAGCGGCAACGGGAATCCCAACCCGTACGACGCCGTCGAGGTGTGCGGCGACGGTTACAAGGTGATCGACTCGCAGGCGGTCGGCAGCGCCGCGACCGCGTACCTGCTGTACAACGCCACCAACAAGAACAACTGCGTCACCACCATCAAGTCCACCTCGGTCGGCACGGGCAGCGCGGTCTCGGCCTTCCTCGAAGTGCAGGGGTCGGCCAGGAAGACCGACTCCGGCAGCTTCGAGTACTACGCGGGCCCGGTGAGCGCGGCCGCCGGCGCGAAATGCGTCCGGTGGGGCGGCTCGGCGGGATCCGCCAGCTACGAATCGCCTTTCGAACACTGCAGCTGAACGCTATGAACGGGCCGTTCCTTGCGAAATTTGCAAGGAACGGCCCGTTCATAGCGTCGGGAGGTGGGTGCGGACCCGCGTGAGGCGGGATTCCCAAGCCGCCTGGACGTCCGGGGTGGCGGCGTGGGCGGAGAACAGATCGGGAGCGGGAGCCTGAAGCGGCACCGGCAGCCGACCGTCCACAGGGGACAGTGACTCGCCGCAGACGTCTCCCGTGAGCAACGACATCGTGCCCAGCCCGCACGCGAAGTCCAAAGTGGGCAGTGCGCCCGCGAGCGCCAGCCCGGCGGCGAGGCCGACGCTCGTCTCGACGGCGGACGAAACCACGCACGGCAGGCCGCACGCTTCGGCGACCTCCAGGGCGCGCCGCACCCCGCCCAGCGGCGCGACCTTCAGCACGGCGACGTCGGCCGCCCCCGCGACGGCCACCTTGAGCGGATCCTCGGCCCGGCGGATGGATTCGTCCGCGGCGATCCGCACCCCGACCCGGCGCCGGACGGCGGCCAGTTCGTCGATCGACGGGCAGGGCTGCTCGACGTACTCGAGCCCGCCGGCCGCGCGATCCAGCTCGCCGATGGCCTTGACCGCGGTGTCCACGTCCCAGGCCATGTTCGCGTCGACGCGAACGGCGCCCCGCGGGCCCAGCGCGGCCCGCACCGCCTCCACCCGGGCGCAATCCTCGGCGAGGCTCACCCGCGGGTCGGCGACCTTCACCTTCGCCGTACGACAGCCCGAAGCGGAAACGAGTTCGTACGCCTTCTCCGGGGACACCACCGGCACGGTCGCGTTCACCTCGACGCTGTCCCGCACCGGCGACGGCCAGCCGCGTTCGCTCGCCTCCAGCGCGGACGCGAGCCACGGCGCGCTCTCGGCGTCGGAGTAGTCGGAGAACGGACAGAACTCGCCCCAGCCCGCTTCGCCGCGGACCAGCAGTCCTTCGCGGACGGTGATGCCTCGGAACCGCGTGCGCAGGGGGATAGCGTAGACGTCCATCGGCACCGATCATGCCACCGCGGGAATCGCGTGCCGATTCCGTCGGTTCCGGACAGAATGAGCGACGTGGCACTCGACTTTCGCGTGCTGGGGCCCACCGAGGTCACGGCGGACGGGCTGCCGGTGCCCTTGGGCGGCAGCAGGCCGCTCATCGTGCTGGCAGGCCTGTTGCTGCGCGCGAACACGGTGGTGCCGGTCGGGGAACTGGGCCGCTGGCTGTGGCCGGACGACCAACGGCGGTCCAAGGGCGCGCTGCAGACCTACGTCCTGCGGGTCCGCCGCGCGCTCGGCGACGAGGTCACCATCCGCACCGAACGGGGCGGCTACCTGCTCGAACTCGACGAAAACCTGCTCGACCTCGCCCGCTTCCGCGCGCACGCCGCGGCCGGCGCGGAGGCCGCGCGGGACGGCGACCTGCGCGGAGCCGCTGGCCGGTTCGCCGCGGCCTTGTCCGAATGGCGGGGCCCGGCGCTGCAGAACGTCCACTCCGAAGCGCTGCTTCGGGACGAAGCCGACCAGCTGGGCGAAGAGCGGTTACGAGTGTGCGAGCAGTGGGCCGACGCGCTCATCGCCCTCGGCGAGCACGCCGTCCTCGTTCCCGAGCTGATCAGGCTGTGCCGTGAGAACCCGCTGCGGGAGCGGCTGCACGAACAGCTGATGATCGCGCTCTACCGGTCCGGCAGGCAGGCCGAGGCGCTGAACGTCTACCGCCGGATCGGCGCGGTGCTGGCCGAAGAGCTCGGCCTGGACCCCGGCGCGTCGCTGCAGCGGGCGCACCAGGCGATCTTGACCGGCGAAGAGTCCGTCGAGACCACATTGGACTCCGAACTGACGCGGTACCGGCTCGGGGCCGAGCCGCTGATCCCGCGCCAGCTCCCCGCCGATCTGCGGGTGTTCTCCGGCCGCCAACGTGACCTCAAGGCGTTGCACGGGCTCGTCCCGGAGGCGCTCGACACCGAGCGGTCGACGTCCATCGCCTCGATCGAAGGAATGGGCGGTATCGGCAAGACGACGCTCGCCGTCCACTTCGCGCATGAGGTCGGAGACCGCTTCCCCGGCGGGCAGGTGTATCTCAACCTGCGTGGTTACGGTCCCGGCGAGCCGGTCGAAGCCGCCGCCGCGCTCGAAACCATGCTCGTCTCCGTCGGCGTCCCCGCCGACCGGATCCCCGCCGACGTCGACGGGCGCGCGGCCACGTGGCGTACGTACAGCGCGGGCCGCCGGATGCTGATCCTGCTCGACAACGCGGGGAGCACCGAGCAGATCCGGCCGCTGCTGCCCGGACCCGGCTGCCTGGTGCTGGTGACCAGCCGATGGCAGCTCCAGGCGCTCGTCGCGACCCACGGCGCGCGGCGCGTCGCGCTGGAGGAACTGCCGGATGAGGACGCGATCGCCCTCCTCGCGTCGACGATCGGGCTGGACCGGGTCGCCGAGGATCCCGAGGCCACCGAAAGGTTCATCCGGTACTGCGGCGGGCTGCCGCTGGCCATCCGGATCCTCGCGGTGCGGGCGGCGCAGTTCCCGGATCTCGCGCTGGGCGAGTTCGTCCGGCTGCTGGAAGCCGAACAGGACAGGCTGGGCTCGTTCGACCTCGCCGACGGCGACGAGACGAACATCCGGGCCGTCTTCTCGTACTCGTACCGGGCCCTCGACCCGCGGGCCGCGCGGATGCTGCGGCTGCTCGGCCTGCCGACCGGCGGCGACTTCAGCGTGCCCGCGGCCGCGGCGGTGGCCGGCGTCGACATCGCGGAAGCACACGAGGATCTGGCGAAACTCGCTTCCGCGCATCTGATCGCGCGGTCCAAACCGGGCCGGTACCAGTTCCACGACCTGATCCGCGCGTACGCGGCCGAACTTTCGGCGGAGCTCGACGGGCCCGAGGCGCGGACGGCCGTGCTGGACAGGCTGCTCCACGCATCGCTCGCCTCCGCGCTGAACGCGTCGAGACTCCTGCGCTCGGAACGGCACTACCGGCTCGTCCAGCCGGAGCGGTTCGACGGCGCCGGGCTGAAGTTCGGGCACTACGAACAGGCGCTCGACTGGTTCGACGAGGAGGCCGGGAACCTTATCGCCGCGGTGAACATCGCGTACCGGGAGCGGCGATACCGGGAATGCTGGCAGCTGGCGTGGCTGCTGCAGTCGTACTTCATCGTGCGGGCCCGGCTGGAGGACTGGCGTTCGGTGTTCGGCGTCGCGCTCCGCGCCGCCCGAGACCTCCGAGACCGCTCCGGCGAGGCCGCCATCCTCAGCGGACTCGGCGTGGCCTGCGGGGTCGCCCGCCAATACGAGGACAGCATCGCCTACCTGAAACAGGTCGTCGAGCTGCAGCGGCAGGTCGGGGACCGGCAGGGCGAGGCGCGGGCCCTCTACAACCTCACGCTGGCCAGCCAGGACCCTGACACGGGATGGGACTACGGCACGCGTGCGTTGCGGCTCATCCGGGAGAGCAACGTCGGCGCCGGCATGGAGGCCAGCGCGCTGCAAGCCCTCGGCGACATCTGCGCCCAGGCCGGCCGCTTCGAGCAGGCACTCGACTTCGCCGACCAGGCCTTGGCGCTGGAGGCGCACGCGCTCCCCGACGAAGCCCGCTTCACCCTGCACACCAAGGGAACCGCGCTGGTCGGGCTCGGCCGCGGCGAGGAGGGCATCGCCTGCATGCGGCGCGCCGTCGAGATGTTCTTCGCCCACGGCGAGCTCTACGAGGCGGCCGACGTGCTGGCCCAGCTCGGCGGAATCCATCTGCGGCTCGGTGATCCCTCGTCGGCGCGTGACTGCTGGCTGCGTTCGGTGCGGGTGCTGACCGAGCTCGCGCATCCCGACGCCGAGGACGTCCGCACCAAGCTGGCCTCGCTCGTGGGCGAAACGGTCAAGGCTGAGTGAGGCACGGGCGCCCGGCGTGCCGACCCCCAGGCACAGCACGCGAGTACGCCCGTGACCTCAAGCGCCACTAAACCGGACACCGCTCACTGCGCGCTGACTGTGCAGCTTGCGCGGGTCAAGCCAGGAGCTCCGCGAGGGCGATCGCGTTCTTCGGCGCCTCCACCTTGACGTCGTTGTCGAAGTAGACGTACGTGTCGCGGCCCCAGCCCTTGATCTTCCGTGCCCACTTTTCGAGGGCCTTGTCGCTGTATCCGCTGACGTACAGCTCCTCGTCGCCGTGCAGACGGACGTACGCGAAGTCTTCGCTCGTCATCTCGTCGACGAAGGGGAACTTGCCCGCGGTGTCGGCGACCACGAGCGCGATGCCGTGTTTCCGGAACAGTTCCAGGCTTTCGGGCTCGGCGAAGCTCGGATGCCGTACCTCGACGGCGTGGCGGAGCTTCCGGCGAGGGCTCGGATCGGTGTGCGGTTCGGCCTTCAGTTTGTCGTCGTGTTGTTTCGCGAGCTTGGCGGCGGCGTGGCTGGTGCGCGGCAGCATCTTGAAGAACGCTTCGACGCGCTCGGCGTCGAACGCCAGCCGCGGTGGCAGCTGCCAGAGGATCGGCCCCAGCTTCCGGCCGAGCGCCAGCACACCGGAGGCGAAGAAGTTCGCCAGCGGCGTCTCGACGTCGCGCAGTTGCTTCAGATGCGTGATGAAGCGGCCGCCCTTGACGGCGAAGACGAAGTCGTCCGGTGTCTGCTCGGCCCACGCGCGGTACCGCTCGGGACGCTGCAGCGAGTAGAACGAACCGTTGATCTCGGCCGAGTTCATCCGGGACGACAGGTATTCCAGCTCGCGCCGCTGCACCAGGCCGCGGGGATAGAAGTCCCCGCGCCACGGTGGGTAGCGCCAGCCCGAAGTGCCGATCCTCAGCTCCGCGACGTCGATCACCGCCTTCCCGTGCCGCCCTGATTCCCCCTCTCTCCTCGGGATAAACGCCTGCTCACGCCCACGAGAACCGCCACCGGCGGGTCTGGACCAGGCTGGACGCGAACTCGCGCAGATTGCCCGGCTGACCGGCGAAGGCCGGCAGGCAGAACGAGCGGTGCTCGGCGGCGACCGTGAGCGCGCGACCCTGGGTCCGCGGTGGCGCGGCCACCGACAGCTCCATCGAATCGAAGCCCAGCACCGTGAGCGTCGCGCCGAAACGGTCTTCCCAGCTGCGCAGGACGGCGGACAGCTCGTGGACCTGATCGGTCGCCTTGATCATGCCCGTCCAGCCGAGGATCGCCGGGATGTCGGCGGGCCGCTCCGTCTGCACCAAAGCCAGCCGGTGCTGCCCGCGGGCGGCCAGGATCGACCCGGTGTTACCCGCCTCGGCCAGCGGATCCGCCCTCCGCGACGGACGGCGGGCGAGGCCGGGGAACTTCGCGCCGAACGGGCGCAGGCAGGCGCCGTCGCAGCACGACGTGTCCCACCAGCGGGCCAGCACCTCCGCCGGATCCACCGAGTCGATCCGGTGCTCGGCGGGGGCGAGCCTGCCGCGGTCGTCGATCCAGTCCTCGCCGTTGGCCGCGAAACGCTGGTCGTGCGGGATCAGCACCGGCCACAACCCGGACCGGTCGAATTCGGCGACGCAGCCGGTGTAGCGCTCCGGCCTGGCCAACGGCAGGTCGGAAACCCAGATCCGGCCGTGCCACCGGCCGGGCGGCAGAGTCTGGACTGGTGGTGTGCCCGGTCGGAACGGTGCGATGGTCATCGGCTTCCCCTCGAACTGGTGTTCGGTCAACTCTACCGAACACTAGTTCGAAGCACCGACAGTTTTCGATACCCCGTTTGCGGGATCTCGGGGTGGTCGCCTCAGGCGTCGCTGGAGTCACACGTGCACCAGCGGGTGTCCACAGTGGACGCTTGCTGGTGCTGGGGTGGTGAATGTCCGTGAAGGCCTCCTTGAGGGACCCAGAGTCCCTCAAGGAGGCCTTCACGGACAGCCGCGATCCGAAGCGGAGCCCTACATCGGGCGCAGCAGGTCGTCCGCGTCCACGATCCGGTACGCGTACCCCTGTTCCGCCAGGAACCGCTGCCGGTGCGCCGCGTACTCCGTGTCGACGGTGTCCCGCGAGACGACCGAGTAGAAATGCGCCTGCCGTCCGTCGCCCTTGGGCCGCAACAGCCTCCCGAGCCGCTGCGCCTCCTCCTGCCGCGAGCCGAACGTCCCGGAGATCTGGATCGCGACCGACGCCTCCGGCAGGTCGATCGAGAAGTTCGCGACTTTCGAAACGACCAGGGTCTTGATTTCGCCGCGCCGGAACGCGTCGAACAGTTCCTCGCGTTCCTTGTTCCGCGTCGCGCCCTGGATCACCGGCGCGTCGAGTTCGTCGCCGATCATCTCCAGCTGGTCGAGGTAGGCGCCGATGACCAGCGTCGGCTCGCCGGGATGCCGGTCGACCAGCGATTTGATCACCTTGGTCTTGGTATCCGCGGTCGCCGCCAGCTTGTACCGCTCCTCGGCCTCGGCCGTCGCGTATGCGAGCCTCTCGGCGTCCGTCAGGGTCACGCGGACCTCGGTGCACTCGGCCGGTGCGATCCAGCCCTGCGCCTCGATGTCGCGCCACGGGACGTCGTACCGCTTCGGGCCGATGAGGGAGAACACGTCGCCCTCGCGCCCGTCCTCGCGCACGAGGGTCGCGGTGAGCCCGAGCCGCCGCCGCGACTGCAGGTCCGCGGTCATCCGGAAGACCGGCGCGGGCAGCAGGTGGACCTCGTCGTAGACCACCAGGCCCCAGTCCCGCGAGTCGAACAGGTCCAGATGCTTGTACTCGCCCTTGGTCTTGCGCGTGACCACCTGGTACGTCGCGATGGTGACCGGCCGGATCTCCTTCTTCTCGCCGGAGTACTCGCCGATCTCCTCCTCGGTGAGCGAGGTCCGCGCGACCAGCTCCCGCTTCCACTGCCGACCGGCGACGGTGTTCGTCACCAGGATCAGCGTGGTCGCCTTCGCGTGCGCCATGGCCGCGGCGCCGACCAGGGTCTTGCCCGCGCCGCACGGCAGCACGACGACACCGGATCCGCCCGCCCAGAACGCCTCGGCGGCCTTGCGCTGGTAGTCGCGCAGCTCCCAGTCGTCCTCGGCGAGGTCGATCGGGTGCGCCTCACCGTCGACGTAACCGGCGAGGTCCTCCGCGGGCCAGCCGACCTTCAGCAGCGCCTGCTTGAGCCGTCCGCGTTCGGACGGGTGCACGATGACGGTGTCCTCGTCGATGCGCGCGCCCAGCATCGGGCTGATCTTCTTGTGCCGGAGGATCTCCTCCAGCACCGCGCGGTCGATGGTGGACATGACCAGGCCGTGCGCCGGGTGGTTGGCGATCTGCAGCCGCCCGAACCGGCCCATCGTGTCCACGATGTCGATGAGCAGCGGCTGCGGCACGGGGAACCGCGAGTACGTGGTCAGCGCGTCGACGACCTGTTCGGCGTCGTGGCCTGCCGCCCGGGCGTTCCACAACGCGAGCGGGGTGATCCGGTAGGTGTGGACGTGCTCGGGCGCGCGTTCCAGTTCGGCGAACGGCGCGATGGCGATCCGCGCGTCGTCGGCCTGGCTGTTGTCGACCTCGAGGAGCACGGTCTTGTCGGATTGGACGATCAGCGGGCCATCGGTCACATCCTCCTTTATACGTTCCGGCCACACCGGCTCCCGTCGCGGCACCGCTGGTGGAAGGATGTACGGAAGGTGACTGGAGGGGACCTTGACGACTACACCGACCGGCGGGACGCCCGAGTACGACCCGTTCAACGCGCCCGCGCCCCTGCCGCCGATGCCGGAGGCGGCACCGCCGACCCCGTTCCCCAAACCGGCGCCGCTGAGCGTCCTGGCCAGGGTCTCGATCGTGCTGGGTGTGGTCCTCGCGCTGGGCCTGGGGAGCCTGGCCGCCTGGGGCATTTCGCGGTCGAGCAGCTTCGCCACGGTCGAGGCGGGCAAGTGCCTGTACCTGACCGACGAGGCGGGCGGCAACCAGAGCTACACGACGGCCAGTTGCAGCTCGAACCGCGCGACCTTCCGCATCGACGAGGTGAGGACGGGTTCGTCCGACTGCCGCGACGCGGACTACATCCAGTTCGAGCTGTACGGGGCTTCGTCCAGCCGGACGGCCAAGAAGACGCTCTGTCTCGCGCTGAACGTCGAGACCGGGGATTGCCTGCGCGACGTCGTGCACGAGACGCGGATCGCGAAGGTCCGCTGCACCGACATCAGCGCGGAGGCCCGGGCGGTCGTCACGCGGGGATCGTCGGAGACCGCGTGTTCGTCGGAGGACACCGCCCTGCACTACACCGGGCCGCCCGAGCGCACCGTGTGCCTCAGGCCGACGGGGGAGAACATTTAGCGCGCCACCATCGACTGCACATCCAGCCGGGCGCCGATCGTGCCCGAGTTGTGCATCAGGTCGGCGACGCGCTGCAGCCGGATGCCGTTGAGGGAGACCGGGTACGTCCCGAGCGAGATCAGCGAAGCCGTCGTCCGGTCGATGTCGGAGAACGACGGCAGCGCGTCGCGCACGACGGCGGGGTCGGCCGCCCGCACCTGAGCCTCGCCGAGCACCTTCCGGAACACCGCGAGCGTGCGGGCGTTGGCCTGGCCGAAGGCTCCCATCGAAACGTAGGACGACATCGGGAAGTCCAGGGTCGCGCCGCGGGCACCGTCGGCGAGGATGCTCGCCCCGAGCTCCTTCTCGGCCCTGGTGATGTACGGCTCGACCATCCACGCGGCGTCGACCTCGCCCGCCTGCAACGCCTGCGGCATCCGGTCGAACGGGTTCTGCTTGAACTGGATCCGGTTCACGTCGACGCCCGCGGTCCCCAGCACCGACCTGGCCGCCAGCACGCCGACGTCGTCGAGCATGTTCACCGCGATCTTCGGTGACTTCTTGAGCGTCAGTTCGGTGTAGTCGGAGCCGGGGAGTGTGACGAGCGCCATGGTGTTGCGGCCGGCGGTGTAGGCCTCGCCCTGCAGCTGCAGCGCCGTCCCGGCCGCGGCGGCGCGGAAGATCGACACGTCGCTGGCGAACGCCAGGTCGACTTCGCCGGCGGTGAGCTTGCCGATCGCCTGGTCGGCGGGAACCTCGACGAGGGTCACGGAAAGGCCTGCCGCGGTGAACTTCCCGTCGGCGACGGCGACCCTCAACGGCGCCGTGTCGATCGGGCTCCCGACGCCGATGCGCAGTTCCGTCCGTTCGAGTGGCGCGTCGGTGCTTGCGTCACCACCGGAAAACACTCCGCAACCGGCGGTCGCCAGCAGAGCCGCTACCAGCGGAATCGCCAAGACACGCATCTTCGTCACCGCTCACCTACCGAGAGAATGTGCTCCTCCTTCTGGATCGTATGGTCCGTGCCCCATACGATCGCGTGCGGGAGACGCCGGATGGCGCGGCTTTCGATCGTTCTCGAACCTTGTTACTCTACAGTAGGTTCGGGCTCTCGTCCCCGATGTCAGCCATGGGAAAGGGTCCCGTGGTGGGAAAAGGAAACCAGGTGGCCCGTCGCGACAAGCGTCCCCGTGGGGGCGACGCGGCGGAACGGCATCCCCGTGTCGGCGGCCGCTGGCGGCTGCGGAACTGGCACCTGCGTACCAAACTCTTCGTGGTACTCCTGATTCCCGCGCTCGCGGTGGTCGCCCTCGTCGGGCTCCGGGTCAACTCGGATCTGCGGGACGCGCGGCAGCTGGCCGAATTCGCCACCCGCGGCCGGGTCGACAGCACCGTCGCCGAAGCGGTGCATCAGCTTCAGCGCGAACGCGACCTCACCGTCCGGTTCGTCGCGGGCGACCGCAAGGGCGATCTTTCCGAATTGACCGAACAGCGCAAGCGTGCCGACGTGGCCATCGGCACGTTCGACCGCACGCTCGGCGAGAGCAAGAGCAGGCTCGGCGACAAGGCCGCGACGAGCCTGCAGCAGACCAGCGACCGCCTGCGCGTGCTGACCGGGCTCCGCTTTTCCGCGGAACACTCCGCTTTTCCCGCCGACGCGGTGCTGCGGTCCTACAGCGAGCTGATCTCCGGCCTGCTCGACATCAGCGACGCCACCGCCGCCGACGTCTCCGATCCGGATCTGGGGAAGCTCCGCCTCGCGGGCAACGCGCTCGCGCGGGTCAAGGATCAGATGTCGGTCAAACGCGCGATCATGGCGGCCGCGCTCGCGCAGGGCGGGCTCAACCGGGACCGGACCCGCGCGCTGCTCGGCGCGGAGGCCGAACTCGCCGCCGCCCGCAGCGACTACCGCACCTTCGCGACGCCCGAACAGCAGCGCATGTACGACGACACGGTCATCGGCCTGATCGTCGACATCGGCAACGACATGGTGGAATCGGCGCTCATCCGCGCCGAGAACGATCAGGGGCTCGGCGGGCTGGACCCGAACCAGTGGGACACCTCGGCCACGTACACGGTCAACCTGGCCCATCAGGTGCAGCAGGCGCTGCTCGTCCAGCTCCAGGAACGCACCGACGCCCTCGCGGCGCGCGCGAGGACGTCCGCGATCTGGGACGGCGGCATCGTGCTCGCCGTGCTGATCGTCGCCGGTGTGCTTTCGGTGATCATCGCGCGGTCGCTGCTGCGGCCGTTGCGGATCCTGCGCCGCAGCGCGCTCCAGGTCGCCGAGCACCAGCTCCCGGCGGCCGTCGAAGGTCTGCTCAGCGATCCCGAACCGCAGCCGGAGAACCTGCGGCGGCGGCTGGCCGTCGCGCCGGTCCCGGTGTTCAGCCGCGAGGAGCTCGGCCAGGTGGCGCGCGCGTTCGACGCGGTGCACGGCGAGGCCGTCCGGCTCGCGGGCGAACAGGCCATGCTGCGGGAGAACATCAACGCGATGTTCGTGAACCTGTCGCAGCGGAGCCAGGATCTCGTCGAGCGGCAGCTGTCCGTTTTGGACCGCATGGAGGCCGACGAACAGGATCCCGACACCCTCGCCGGCCTCTTCGAGCTCGACCACCTCGCGACGCGGATGCGCCGCAACAGCGAGAACCTGCTGGTGCTGTCCGGAACCGACGTCGTCCGTGAAGACGGCGGCGCCGTGGTCGCCGACGAGATCATCGGCGCCGCGCTGTCGGAGGTCGAGCACTACCAGCGGATCGAACTCGGTGCGGCGCCGCGGATCGCGGTACGCGGCGAGGCCGTCAACGACCTCGTGCACGTGGTCTCCGAACTGCTGGAGAACGCGACCCGCTATTCGGACCAGAGCACGATGGTGCAGGTCGAGGGACACGAGACCGACCGCGGCGAATGGCAGATCGAGATCACCGACCACGGCGCGGGCATGCCGCAGGCGGAGATCGACCGGACCAACACACGGCTCGCGAACCCGCCGGACGTCGACGTCGAGGTGTCGCGGCGGATGGGCCTGTTCGTGGTCGCGACGCTGGCCGTCCGGCACCATATCGACGTCCGCCTGCGGTCCGCCGACGGCGGCGGGATCACCGCGGTGGTCGTCGTGCCCGCCGAGCTCATCGTCGAAGCGCCCCGGCCCGCGCCGCTGCCGGAACCCCCGCCCGTCACCGTCGTCGTGCCGGAGCCGGAACCCGAACCGCCGCTGGAAGTCCCGCCGCTGCCCGAACCACAGGAGAGCGCCGAGGAATCGCGGTTCGCGCCCGTGCTGGACCCCGGGCCGCTGCGGCGCGCGCCGGTCGTCGAGCGCGAGACCCAGCCGGAATGGCCGTCTTCCGACGACGACGCCGTCAACCATCTCGAACTGGACTCGCCGACCGAGCGGATGCCCAAGTACCAGAGCGTGCTTTCGCAGTGGTTCGACCACGGAGGCCCGCGCGAAGGGCCTTCGCCCGCCGAACCCGGCCCGCCCTCCTTGCCGTCCTTCGAACCGGTGAAGAACGCCGTGCCCGAGGAGCCCGCGCAGGATCCGGACGAGCCGACCGAGCCGACGCTGAAGCCGCTGGAACCGAAGGCTCCGGAATCGAAAGCTCCGAAGCCGGAAGAAAAGGAGCCCGAGCCCGCTTGGCCGACACCCGCCGAGCTGGAACAGGAGGACGGGGCGGAGGAGACCTGGCCGGTGCTGCCCGCCGTCGTCCCCGAGGCCCGGTCGCAGGACGACAGGCCGGAGAAACCGCGGGGGGAGAGGCCGATACTCTCACTTTCCCCCGAAGCGGTCCGCGAACGGATGACCAGCCTGCAAGGCGGTTTCCGGCGCGGTCGCCACGCCAGGGGTGACGACAACCCCTCGGTATAAGCGAATTGGATGGTCCATGAGCCCGAAAACCGGCCTGCTGGAAGTGATCGCGCTGACCGCGGTGGACGCGGAGCGCGCACAGGAGGGCGGGGCCGATCGCCTCGAACTGGTCAGCGACATGGCCAGCGACGGTCTCACGCCGTCGGTCGAGACAGTGCGCGACGTACTCGCCGCCACCGACCTCCCGGTGCGGGTCATGCTGCGCGACAACATGTCCTTCGCCGCCGGTGACCTCGACGGGCTGCGCGCGGACGCCGGGCGCCTGATCGACGCGGGCGCGCGCGAGTTCGTCTTCGGTTTCCTGGACCTGGAAAGCGAAATCGACGTCGAGGCCTGCGAGACACTGGTCAAGGAGCTCGACGGGCTGCCGTGGACCTTCCACCGCGCCATCGACCGCGCGCGGGACCCGTTGCGCGCCTACGACCAGCTGGCCGCGCTCGGCTGCGACACGGTGCTCGCGGCCGGGCATCCGCACGGTGTGGCGCACGGGCTTTCGGTCCTGCAGCGGCTCGCCCGGCGTGAGGACGGGCCGCGGCTGCTCGTCGGCGGTGGCCTGCGGGCGCAGCAGGTGCACCTGCTGCGGGCGGGTGGGGTCGGCGCTTTCCACGTCGGCAGCGCCGTCAGGCCTGGTGGCTGGGAGTCCGATGTGGACGTCGCCGCCGTGCGCGAATGGGCGGCGCTGGTCAAGGAGTAGTTGCGCGGGCAACTACCGCATTCAGAGGACGAAATGCGGGGCGTTGCCGTACGCATCGGGTCAGGTCCAGACCACGCACGGTGATACGAGGTTGCATCTTCAACTATCCGGTGCCGACCAGATAGCGTGTGGCCATGGCTACCCGCACCGTACGTGACGCGACCAGGGAACTGCTGCGCGATCTGGGCCTGACCACCGTTTTCGGCAATCCCGGGACGACCGAGATCGCCTTCCTGACGGAGTGGCCGGACGACTTCACCTACGTGCTCGCGCTCCACGAGGCGTCCGTCGTCGCGATGGCCGACGGGTACGCCCGCGCGAGCAGGCGGGCGGCGCTGGTGAACCTGCACTCCGCCGGCGGGGTCGGGCACGCGCTCGGGCATATCTTCACCGCGTACCGCAACAACGCCCCGCTGATCATCCTCGCGGGCCAGCAGACCAGGTCGCTGCTGCCGGACGATCCCTTCCTCGGCGCCGTCGAGGCGGCGAACTTCCCCAAGCCGTACGTGAAGTGGAGCTGCGAGCCCGCCAGGGCGGAGGACGTCCCGGCGGCGCTGGCGCGGGCGTACCACATCGCGACGCAGGCACCCATGGGTCCGGTGTTCGTCTCGGTGCCCGTGGACGACTGGGACGTCGAGACGTCGAAGCCGATCGTGTCCCGGCCGCCGATCCGCGGTTTCGCGCCCGATCCGTCCGCTTTGGACGAACTGGTGTCGGCCTTGGACGCCGCCGAGCGCCCGGCGATCGTGGTCGGCCCCGGTATCGACGGTGAAGGCGCCGTGCCGGACGTCGTCGCGCTGGCCGAGAAGGTCGGCGCCGGGGTATGGGCGCCGCCGATGGGGGCGCGCTGCTCCTTCCCCGAGGACCACCCGCAGTTCTTCGGATTCCTTCAGCCGGAACGGAAAATGCTAGCGAGCGCGCTGGCGGACCACGATCTCGTGGTCGTCATCGGCGCCCCGGCGTTCACGTACCACGTGTACCGGGGCGAGTCGGAAACCGCGCTGCCGCCGCTGTTCCTGGTCAGCGACGACGAGCAGATCCTCGCCAGGGCCGCGGAAGGCACCGGCATCCGTGCGACGCCGAAGCTCACCATCCGCGCGCTGCTGGACCGCGCCGCGCCGAGGGAAGCGCCGAAACCCCACACCAGGCTGGAAAAGCCCGCCGCGGTCACGCCGATCACGCCCGGCTTCGCCTACTCGGTGATCTCGGAAGTCCTGCCGGACGACGCGATCGTCGTCGAGGAGACGCCGAGCCACCGCAACGAACTGCACGACCACCTGCCGATCAAGTCCACCGACACCGGCTTCCTCACCGTCGCCAGCGGCACCCTCGGCTACGGTCTCCCGGCCGCCGTCGGCGCCGCGCTGGCCCGCCCGGACCGCAAGGTCGTGGCGATCCTCGGCGACGGGTCGAGCATGTACTGCGTCCAGGCACTGTGGACGGCGGCGCAGCACAATCTGCCGGTGACGTTCGTGATCTTCGACAACTCGCAGTACGCCGCCGTGCGCATCCTCGGCGAGGCGGCGGGCGGCGAGAAGGTGCCGGGCGTCGACCTCGGCGGCATCGATTTCCCCGCGCTGGCTAAGAGCATGGGGCTGAACACGTCGGTCGTCGAGAAGGCCGAAGACCTCAAGCCGGCGCTGGAGGCCGCGCTGCCGGACGAGCGGCCGCATCTGGTGCACGTCCGCATCGACGCGAACCCGCGCACGCTGT
>Ga0307518_10001176_pt1 | contig 19636 bp, 9 predicted proteins | sample 25_EM_MG_FD_203889 | JGI IMG/M metagenome (GOLD analysis project Ga0307518, IMG submission 203889) | Populus trichocarpa ectomycorrhiza microbial communities from riparian zone in the Pacific Northwest, United States - 25_EM | ecosystem: Host-associated > Plants > Roots > Unclassified | place...
AGTTCGTGAAAAAACATATCTAAGCTTGAGTTGATTTTTGAATCTGGGTTGATTTTAGTTTTTTGGGTTGTTTTCAAGGCCATATATAGGTTTATCACGGTTTCTATGGTGTTTTAGATAAAAAAAATAGGTTAAAAATGAGTTTTTGGGTGAAAAAAACTCAAGCCCTGATTTATCAGCCACAAAAAAATTTCTCATTTTCAAACAAAAAAAATTAAGGCCTAATCACACAGGCCCAACGTACCTAACCTTTGCTTTTTTGTCTAATTCTTTTTTTTAAATTAATGATTTTTTTTAATGGTATGTTCTTTATTTATTTTTAATTTATGTTTAAATTAGTAGCTCTTCTCTATTTCGTTTTGTTTGGAGAGCCTCTTTTAAATAACAATTATTTTTTAAGTATGCATTTAAATTTAAAGAGTTTTTCTAATTCATCTATAATTTTTTTTTATCTTTTGTATGAATGAACTATATTTTTAAAAATAAAAAATATAGTTCTAATATGTGTAGCCTTGCATGATGTTTTTTTTCCTGTTTTATTTTATTTGATCAATTTAATTTGTGTCTCTATTTCTATTATTTTTTGCTTAAATAAAAAAGATATTTTAATAAAAACATTTAGCAAACACTACCGGGTATATGTCTCGTCTTTCGAGATTAAATATTTTGATGTATACTTGTCGCTCAATTTTTCAAGTTTTGTTTTTAGATATCATTAATGACTTTTATTTATTTATTGGCACACATAGTTCTCGATTTATTTGATTACTTGTACGCATGTAATTTTTTATTTGAACTTAAATTTTTTAAACTACAGAAATGTGTTGGAAAAAACCTGCATATATAATTTTTTTTATAGGAAAGAAAATATCCGATCTGCGGAGGAGCATGGGTCATATAACTAGTATAACACTAGATTTTGACAGCGCCATGCTATGGTAGTGCTTGTTGTGTTATCCAGAATCTTATTCCGATGAAGGGCATGCAATTAATAAATGAAAAAAAGAGGTGAAAAGTGAACTTATATAGATGTAAAGATAACTTCCATTTTTATTTATTAGTGGTTCACTAGTTTTTTTTTGCTCACGCTATATTGTGAGTTAGATAAAAAATTATTTATACTAAAAAAATTATCTAGGTTGCGAGGAATTTTTTGGAATTGTTAATAAATCCAACCTAGCGAGTCAACTTTAAAAACTCTCGACTTGACTCCCAACCTAGCTCGAGTTTCATTAAGTTGTGTGAGAGTTGCCTTGACGTAACTCAATCAACTTGACATGTTTAAAGATAACTCGGATGATCCGTAAAAAGTGTGGTTTGACTTTAAAAAAATTCCAAGATGATTTGTTTTTAATATTTAGATGGTGACATATTTGAGTGACACGGGCTTTACAACTTAACTAGTAAAACTTGCAACCCGAATCATGGACACCACTAGTTTAACAACCTTTTCTTACTTAATAATACGATAACAAAAATAGAAGTTTACAAAATTGAACACCAACCAAATATCAGGATTATTTTAAGATTGTGATAACCTCATAAAAAGCAAGTCAAAACAAGTTATGAATACCAGTTCAAAATTAACCAAATATTATAGGATAAAATTGATTAAAAAAATCCAAAAATGATTCAATTAAAAGAAAAAAATTGAAAGATATAAATTTTTTAAAAGAAACCATAGAACATTGTTATTAAACCCAACCCAGCGGATCAAACTTTAAACCTTTCCACCCAATTCCTTGCCTAGCTTGAGTTTAAAATTAACCGCCATAAGAGTTGACTCTTGGTGACCCAGTTGATTTGGCGGTCCAAAAACAACCCTGAGACCTGTAAATGTGTGGTTTGGATTTTAAAAAAAATTAAGATGACATCTTTTTTGTTTTTTTAAAAAATATTGAGACAATGACATATTGAATCAACTTGAGCTTCACGATTTAATTCGCTAAACCTGCGACTTGGATCAAGGACTCTACTGAATTTAAAAATTTGTTTTTTTAAAATTATTTTTTATTTAATGATATAATAAAAAAAAATATTTGTAAAAATTAAGTACCAATTAAATGCCGAGACATTTGTTTAAGACTAAGACAACCTTATAGAAAATAAATCAAAATAGATTATGATGACCCGTTTAAAATAAATAAAATATATAAGGATAAAATTTAAAGAAAAAAAATTGGAAGGTAGAATTAAAAAAAAAAAGAAAAAAAAGTTTGAAAAAAAATTAAGACACTTTATTGTATATATAAACAATATAACATCGTAACATTAATTTTTTTTATAAAAGAAATTAGCACATTTATCTCAAAATTCTGACAGAATAACACAATTTGAGAATGTTCTGGTGAAATAGCACACTTTCATATTGTTGCACTTCAGAAGTTGGACATTTACTGAATGTCACTATTTGCAAATGCAACAAGACATTTGTCACGCTTTAGAAGCGTGACTTATCATGAAAATTAAATATCTCCCCAAATCAAAGAACACAAATAAATGAAACTCTCTCTCTCTCTCTCTCTCACTCAAAACTAACTTCCACAACCTTTCTCTCTCTAAAAACCCACAAATCACTTATGTTTTGCCCTTAAAACACTCAAAAAAATCAAACCCAGTTTAGTCTCCAAACATATCCTAAGATGTTTTCTTCTTTAAAATCCACCACTGTCATTGTTGCCATCGCCTCAACTCCTTTTCTAGTCCTACAAGAAAGGTAAACATATTATATTGCTATGAATTTGTGTTTGATTTAGTTGAAATAAAATCATTGTTTATGGTTTAGTTTGAGTTTAGGGTTTTTTGAATTAGTAATAAATTAGCTAGAACTACCATTAATTAGAATTGATTTGATAGAGTTGAACATGAAAATAAGTCATATTAGGGTTTTTTGAATTAGCTAGAACTATCATTTATGGTTTAGTTTGAGTTTAGGGTTTTTTGAATTAGTAATAAATTAGCTAGAACTACCATTAATTAGAATTGATTTGATAGAGTTGAACATGAAAATAAGTCATATTAATTATGAATTATTTTTTTCAATAAATTATGTGTTGTGTTGGATTTTGGATAAGTTGTCGAATTTGAGATTTTTTGTGGATTGGTTGAAATCAACTAATAATTTTGTGGACTATGCTTGATGATTTCATGCTATAGAGCATGATTGCGATAAATTTTTGACAAATTACACGTTGCGTTGAGTTGTGGATAAGTTGCTGAATTTAGTATTTTCTTTGAATTGTTTTAATTTGCTATGAATTTTGATTTGATTTAATGCAATTAAGTATGAAAATATCAATTAGATTTGATACATGAATAATGTTTAATTTTGATCAAGTATACATTGTGTTAAATTTTAGGAATTTGTCTGAATTTGCTATGGATTTTGGCAATTAAAATTGAAGTAATGCAATTTAGTTAAAACTACGTCTGATTGACTGAAATTCGATTGTTTATTACATAATTTATTATAACATATTTATGTTATGTCATTATGGTAGCACATTATTCCTAATGTGAATTGTAGTATCACATATAATGACGAGAGCAATTTATTGTTAAATAGTAATTTAGGCATGTCATATGCGGAAATGTAATAAACTATTTGTTAGGGGCTTGGATGTAACTATAATGTTATTGATGTTGAAATAACTTGGAGGTGTCAAATTGGTGAACAACATTATTATCATGTATCAATTGTATGTGATGAGAGTTTTAAGATAATGATTGATTTTTTCATTCAAAATAAATTGAACATAATGATATTGTATATGAGTAGTAAACCAAAATCTTTGTGTCTCCCAACTTCTAGTTGAATATGTAAAAGTGCTTCACAATCTACTGATCTTTCAAAGTCAGTTAATAGAGGGAAAACCAATTTATTGTTGGATGATTTGTTACAAAAGGTTAATGATACTTTGTTTGACAATCCATTTGCTGATCAACATAGATTTGACTATTCTAAGCCTAATAACAATGAAGATGATAAGACGTTAAACCTGAATGTGATAGTAAATATTGATAATGATGTTGATAATGACATTGATAATGATATTAATGATGAAATAATACCTCATGTTCTTGAATATGGAGATGCTTCTAAATCTAGTTTTGTTGTTTCTCATGATTGATCACTTAGTCATTAGAATCATTTAATTATTTTCTGAAAAGTGCTCATGCAATGCTTGTTTCAACTCTAATACAATTGATATATTACAAGTGTAATTGTTATTAGGTCAAGTAGAAACGTGAAACAAATAATTTTATTCAACATTGAATAATTTAGCCTTCATTAATTCAAGTTGAGTTGACAATGAGCAAAGATAAATCAAGAGATCATATTGCAATATTGTTCGATTCTGAACAATAAGTTTTCTAGGTCAACACCCCTATTAAATCGGGTGTTGTAAAAAAAGTCAGTTAAACAGTCAAATTGAATAACAGAACATACATATATGGTAAATGATAGGGCATACCAACTTTCATGTTCATATGTTCTTGTATGTTGTGCTGAGAATCACTTAGACTTTACATATTTGTTGATGATCATTACACGATTCAGAGCTACATATCAGTATATGGCATGATATCCTGTCTATTACCAGATGAGTTAGAATGAACTGACTACATAAGACCTCAAGTTGAAGTAGACTTATCTATATGGAAACTCGGGCATGGTTGATAAAAGTCTACTCGTTTGCATAATGACATGGATGCAAAAGAGGGTCATATGCATTAAGATGTGGCATGTGCAATGAAATAGGCTATAATAGGAAAACATGTCATATTCAACAATATATGTATGACAAAAAAAAGTTAAAATATATTATGGCATTTTTCATTAGCATATTAAATCTATTTAATTTCACATTAAACACAAACACTCTTATATTAAATCTATTTAATTTCACATGTCATATAAATAATAGGTGTTGTGCACGTGAGGTGGCGAATCTTCTTCTCATGTTAGGCGGTCACATTAAGATGCTGACATTCTCGGAGAGCAAGATTATTTCCATAAAGAGTTTGAGTTACAGTACATGTCTACTAGGCCCGCTGACACTTCTGTCATGCAGTTGTAAGATAAACATCAATCAAAAGATGTTTTTGCTAGGATTGTAAGTATATTTAATTTTAGTTACTATTTTCATTATTAACATTAAGGGTATTATATATTTATATAATTATATTTTGGATGGTTATGCAGGATGAGGTCACGATTTATTATCGGACTCATAAATAGATGAAACTACATGAATGAATTCAACCATATGCATTCCAAATTGGTTTTTTACACATCAATTACCTAAAGCATATCAAGCTTGATCATGTCTTGATCCATGAACTAATTGAGTTATGGAGACGTAAGACAAACACATTCTATCTTAGGCACAAGAAGATGACACCAACATTCCAGAACATTGCAATTTTTGTTTGGACTTCCTATTAATGAATGGGCAACCACATCTACTTGAGTGTAATCAGATTACATTATTTGAGCATACTTTTGGATTGACACAATGTGAAACCCGAGAAGAAATTATACAAAAAAGGAGGATTTATAATAAATTAAAATTTTAAAATACAAAAATAATGTAACTACAAAAAATAATAATGATAATAATAATGATGATAAAATTTATTAGTTTTGGAGGACAAAAAAAAATGGTTTAATTGAGAAAGAGGGACAAAGATAGGGCCAAAATGGAATTAAAAAGAAATAAGACTATAAATATCCCATTCCTTCTCTCTCCCATGACTGGCTGGACAACATCAAGAAGGGGTGGAATTTTTTATATTTTTCCTTCATCAAACCTAGGAGTAAACACCTAAATTAGTATACTTACACAAGTCTTGGAATTATTAAGTAGAGGAAACACATTTAGGTGGAGAATTAACAAGAAGAAAAGTGAAGAATTTGTGAAGAAAAAAAGGGGGAAGAGTGGTTGGCTATATGCAAGGAGAGGAAGGCTAAGATTCTCTTTTAAATTTTATGAAGTAAAGCTTAGATTTCATCCAAGTAAGGAGTTCTAATTCCAATTTCTATGAAATTAAATTCAATTTGATTAGAAGTTTCATAATTTTCTTGAATTGGGAATTAGGCTTCTTGAACATTAAATTTGGGGAAAATACAGAAATGATTGAAATTAAATGGACTAGAATAGTCTAAGTTGCCTCGAAAGATAAAATGAGTGCATAAAAGAGAGGAAGGGAACCCTCCCTTAGGCATGTTTCGGCCAAGAGCCAAGCCAGAGAAGGAAGAGAAATTCTGGTGGGTTGAGTATTCTTGATGCATAAATTAGTGATAGAAATGGTCTTGAATATGGAGGGGTGCAGTGTGAGAGAGAGAGAGAGAGAGAGAGAGAGAACAAATGCAAGGTGACCGACCACTAGAGGGGAAGAAAGGAGAGGAGGAGAACTTATGACGTAATTAATTGAGATGTGTTGTTATAATGTGGTTGTAACGCCTAGCACATTCTCATGCGTTTATACTTATTTTCATTGACCGAGTATGTAAAAAATACGAGTAAATTGTTTTCTTTTATAAGAAAAGTCTCAACAACCTTTCAACAATTTTTTATTATTAAAAAACACAGTTTATCACAACTTTTATTGAAATTATATTCATATAAATTATTTATAAGTTTATTTTTCTCTTAAAATACATATATTCTTTCTGCATAAAACTAGATAACTCGGTGAACTTAAGAAACTAATTTCCTCAAAAGAATTTACCTGTGACATACAAAAAATTAAAAATTAATTCATAACAAACACTTGCATGTTCCTAGTTACTAACGTTTAATAACTATATGATCAAAACTAATTTCATAAATATTTCTTTAAGAACATTGATCTTACATTAATTTCCAATGTTATACATCTTCATTGTTCTCTGATAAGTTTTTATTTCCAACATCTTATTCATCACATTATCATTCTTGTATCATGATAACTTTCCTTTTCCTTTTCCTTTTCTTTTTCCTTAATCTAGTTTAACACATCAATATACGATTTATTACTCACAACTTTAAAATTGATCGAAATCATTCAAACATTTTCATATAATGTTTCTTTTCACCTTGGATTTATTTCATAACTCTTTCCCTTTCATGAATATATTCAGTTTATGTTATTATTTCATATCACATGGAATTTACACCACAATTTATTTCCTCAACACATATAAATCATATGATCTTTTCCTCTCACAACCATCTTAAATACATATTGTAAATCATCGCGTAATTATATCTAATTCACATCGTAATTTAATTCGCAACATATGTAATTCAAGTCGCCTTTTTGTTTCCCTAGCATTTATTATATCTATGATACATTTTTCATTAGTCCATACAACCCCCTTATTATATTGAGAAATTTTCTCGATTCATTATTCATTCCACTTATTTCCACTTATTTCATGTCCATTTCTATTATTTATAATTTATCATATAAACTTTCTTCACTTTTATACTTAAAAGACGTGCTCATATTATTTTTCCTTTCCATTAAACTTTTTCTGCAGGGATAATTTAATACCCGAACTTAACCTGTCAACATAGTCAAACTCATGTACACCTTGCTTCATTACATGTTATTATTGTGGTCAATTGGTCAGCCGAATAACTTATTAATCCTTTAATATGACAATCTCAACCATTCGGAAACCATTATGCATAACTGTCTTTTTAAAATAATTTAATATACACTCTACTGAAATTTCGGTGGAGTTTTGCTCATACTTGAACTATACCAATTTATCGACACCTTTATCAATATCTTAATCCAATACTACAGTCATGATTTAATACTCGGCACAATACTGCAAGGTACCTGACATTTTATTTAATATCAAATACAATCAGCTTTATACACAATGATTATTTACTATTATCTCTTTTATATATTTACCATATCAATTACTAAACAATTAATTTCTTATTTTATCCTTAACTTTACAAATCAATATAGTTAGCACAAACTAAGGACATACTAATGTCCTTTCTAGTCCCAACCAGGACATTTGTTCAATTACCAAATTATTGACTTCTTCAATTGCCCATTAATCAAAGTACTAATCCCATTAACCAAGAAACTAGTTTTCTCCAATAACCCATTAACCAGAGCACTTTGTCCCATTAACCAGGACATTAGTTTCTCCAATTACCTATTAACCAGGGCACTGATTTCGCCATTTGCCCATTAACCAGGGCACTAGTCCCGTTAATCAGGGAATTAATCTCGATAATCAGGGCACTAGTTTCTCCAATTACCCATTAACCAGGGCACTGTTTTCTCCATTTGCCCATTTACCAGGGCACTAGTCTCGTTAACCAGGGCACTAGTTTCTCCAATTATCCATTAACCAGGACACTAGTTTCTCCATTTGCCCATTAATCAGGGCACTAGTCCCGTTAACCAGGGCACTAGTTTCTCCAATTACCCATTAACCAGGGCACCGATTTCTCCATTTGCCCATCAACTAGGGCACTAATGCCCTGTTAATCAGGGCACCAGTTCCTCCAATTACCCATTAACCAGGGCACCAATTTCTCCATTTGCCCATATACCGGGGCACTAGTCCTATTAATCAAGGCACTAGTTTCTTCAATTACCCATTAACCAGGGCATTAGTCCAATTAACCATGGAACTAGTTTCCACAAAATATCCATTTATCTGCCGGCTATCTCACACGTCAGTTATTTTGAAGTTCCCATCACATATATATTTTAAATCGGTAACAGATCATATATCGAATCTCGCCAATGCAGTTAATAATAATTATTGCATATCAATTCTATCGTTGCAGTCAAAAGTAATATATACAAGGTTTTTCTGCCTTTACAGTAAATCACATCTCATAATAGACTACCCATTATCGCCTATGCGATTAACTAGAAATTTTTAATTTTTTTAATAATAATACCACATCAATGTTCATATTTACAATGGCATTATAAGAAAAATTACAATATCTTAACATTCATAAAATTTTCTAAATAGATTAGGTGCCAGGCACCTACCTGTAGTTTAGTCACTGAATGCATAACCCTGATGTTGTCCTTTCATAGGCAACTCTCATGTACCAACATGAATTACTAAATCACTTATACAATTATTTCTTTCTAAAATTATTTAAATTTATTTCGCCATCGTGAAATTAAATTTAAACTTCACCTTCATAAATCACAAATAAACTACTTCCAATTCATATACCCATAGTAAATTATTTTTATTTATAATACATTTATCACCGTGGTTTATCCAACTAATAAATTAGTTGTATTATCCATTCCATGACTTCAATTCCACCATTTTCCCTAATTCTTATATATTACAACAATAAGATTAAATAAGGATTTTGTCACAATTTAACAACCAACTTTAACAACCCAATTCATTTATTTTCATGAACTTGGTCAAACCTTTATAAGATGGAAAAATTAAGATTTTCCTTCCATCCTATTTAATTTGCAATTCAATCCCTCTCACCATGTTTCTTAATATATTTCAACACTAATTTTATCATTACCCACACCCGTATTTCATCCTTTTATTTTTTTCCTCACTTTGCCAAAATTTCTTAGTTTAGTAAAGATGTCATTTTTTTTTTGCCGTTTACATCCTACTTGGTTATGCATTACTAACCCCATTAAATATATTTCCATCCAAACTAAAATCCTAACTTAGTCAAATACAATTTTTCTCTTCTTCCATTTAGCCTTGCCGAATTTTTTTTAACATCCAATGAGGGATCAATTCTTCTTTGATTCTAGTTTTCAAAACCTCATCTAAGGTTAATTTTATTCATTTGAGCATGATAATTTTCCATTTCATCAATCACATACATTCCCTATATTTTTCTACCAATGCCAAAATTTCAAGTAAGGGTAGCTTGAAATTTCTTCAATTTTTTACTCAATTAAACACTAACCCATTCAATTCTCATGCCAACAAACAAAATTTCATAACAATATCACAAATTACTACAACCAATATGCTAATCACAAAGTTACATAATCAAGCACATCATCACCTAAGTATACATGTATGAAATTTCTACAATCAACATGATAGAATCATACTACTACTAAGATAACAAGGAATTTAATTAGAAGAAACCTCAAGGTGAAACCATCCTTTATCTCCCTCCTTCTTCTTCCTTTCTCCACACTTCATTCTTCCTCCACAAGCTTTAAAACCCTTAGATCACTTAAATATTTAGTGTAGCTCACCATAAACCTTCTTAATATCTTCACTCTCCATAATCATGCATTATTTTCAAGAATTGATGAGAGAATTGTAGAGAAGATGTAAAACAATCCCAAACTCCCCTTTCTCTCCCTATAACCCGCTGGACACTCCAAGTTATATAGTAAAATTTTTATTATTTGCATTTAAGCCCTTGCTTTTCATATTTAAATTTATTTAGTCCCCATGAGTCATTTTCTTTTCTTCTTTTCTTTTTCCTTTTGGTCGGCTGGAAATAACCCTTTGAAGGCTGACATTTCAACTAATTAATACCATCTTTCTTTTAATTATATTACCATGTGTCTCTAGTATATATATTGTTTTTTACCCGGTTACTGATACTTTTTCATGCAAATTTTAAAAATCACAAGACGTAGTATACTAAAAATTCTGAAACTTTACCCCATGGTAAATTAATATATTATAATGCTCCACACAAAATTTCAAATCAATTTGTCAATCATATTAAAAGTTATGCGCAATAGCGCAAAACTGGTCAAATTGTAATTTTATAAAAAAATACCAATTTTTCCAAAAATTCTGAAATTTTAACCAAAGCTACAAAAATATATTAGAAGTCTCCATGCAAATTTTCATGTTTTGCTGACAACCTGAACGAGAGTTATGAAATTTTAACGCAAGACTAGTCGATTTATGATTTTTCACCCTAAAATCAAAATCTCCGTATTTCATCCTTGCGTAAAGCACCCAATCATTTTATTGTCTCATCAAAGCCACTTTATTATATTTATTTTCCATTTTTAGTCATTTATGGCTTATTCCCGTGCCACGACAACATTACCGATTTCTCGCCAGTGTTTACACCAGCACTTGTCATACCATTCTTTTCTTTATGACTGGGGGTTTACAGTTGTTGCTAATTAAAAAAAAAATCCATCAATTATAAGGAAGAGGAACCCTTCATTCCTTTGGGTAGGTTCGGCCAAAGTAGAAATGAATTAATTAACTTGGTACAAATGACCTTGGGAGGTCACAATGAGATGGGTTGCCATGTATAAGGTGAAGGCATGGCTGTATCTAATGATGAAGAAGGGATTGGAGAAAAAATGTTTTTTGAAGATACCTTGCCCATTGACGAAACAGGCAAGTTTGTCGCCCTAATTCCTGAGGGAGTTCAAACATGAAGATGATAGAATCCTGGGAAGGTCCCTTCATAGAAGTTGTAGCTGGGAGTGTCAGCTTTCCAACGAATCTAACCCTGTCTAATTTAAAGTTCTGGAACTCCAAATACAAATAAAAATCTGAGGGGAAGTCAAGTTGTCACCTCTGCTGGTAGATTCGGCCAAGTCGATAAAACGACGAAATTTAGCCATATTAAGGATAAATTTTGTTTTCTTGCCCTTCATAAAGTGTGTAGCATCGTGTCTTGATCTTCAAAAAGAAATAAACTGTGATCAAAATTGAATTCATGATGTCCACTTGGGCTACTAATGAGCTGAAAATGTTAAAGGATAGTAATGAGGAATGTAGGTGAGAAAGAAAAGAATGGTAAAAGAGAATGAATATTATTGTCATTGTTGCTGTTGTGTTGTGATATGTGGACTAATATGGAACAATGATGGGTGTTTGTGGTTTCAGGAGGAACCGCGGGAGGAGTACAACAACAACAGGGGAACGCAAGTCGAGTGTCTACAGTAAGTAGGTACTCGATACCTATATCTCCTCTAGTTAATAATTATTTTAACTAACTGTTGAACTATAAATTTTGGTGCTTATTGATAAGGAAAATAAAAGGGGAAAAGAAAAGGTTAAACGACGGGAAAATGGAAACAGAGAACTAGATTTAATTTATGGGTTCTTTTGGAGGAAATGAATAGTAACAATGAACATTAGGAATGACTGTTCCTCGAATTTGATTAGCCTGTCCCAAATATAGGAGGCTAATGATGTTAGCCAAGTTGGTTAACAATGGCATGACCAGTACATGACAGGAGGAATATAGAACTTGATTAAATATTCAGGTTCAGAATAGTTAATGATATCGGTGGGTGATGTCGATATCGACAAAATTTATGGGACTTGATTAGCTAATGATGTCAAGAATCCTTGACATCGGCATACCCGAGGACCTCTCAAGGTAACATGGAATATTGATTAACTATTTCAGCCTGAAAATAGTTAATGATACCAACGATCGCGTTAGTGTCAGCATTTTCATGAATTTGATTAGTTGACCCCATGACAGGCAATTAAAGACACCAATGGGGGTCATTAGTGTCGACAGTAGTCTTTCCAATGTGGGAAGAAGTGGCAGGGTGGATACACTCGATCAGAGCTTGGATTACAAAAAAAAAGGGACATAGTTAAAGGAAACAAATTTGCGAATCCTTAAAAGGGGCTAGTTGTGGTGTATAGAACTGCATATGACTTAAGTAGGTAGATGTGTTGTATAATTTTTCTTCCATGAAATTGTTTGTATTTTATTTTATTTTTAATTGTATGAAAAATTTATGTTTTGTAGGTCCCTCCCATTCACGTCAGGAATAGAATTTTGGTTCTTTTGATCTCTTTTTGTATAAGTTAGGAACTTAGAGATTATTTATGTAATTATGTTATGCAGTAAACATGTAACCTGAATATAATAGTATACTCCTTGTATTATTTTGTGTTTGGAATATTAAATGTATCAATATGTGCTTGGGATATTTTAATGTACTAGCTTATGTTTAGAATGCTAAACTGTGTTGTGTTTATATATGAGATTTCAGTGCTTGGATGGTTCTTTTAATTACTAATTTATGCATGTGATATGAGATGGAGATTGAGTATGAAGATTTGTCCTGAGTATATTCTCGAATGAATTAAATGGTTGAATTGGACCAATTATGGATGTGTTTATGGGTGGGATGCGATTATAAATGCATGCAGGGTAAATTGTCGATAACTTGAGACTTCTCGGTATAGGGGAGACTCTGCCAAAATTTCGTTAGGAATTTTGGCGAACTCAATGTAAAGATAAAAAATTATGCTCCATTTACCCTTTATGTGGAAGTTAAATGGATAAACTAATCTAACTATTGGGTTGTTACACACCCTCTCATTTTGAATTGAAAAGAGGTAGAATAAATCTTAAATGGATTAAAGAGACATTTACCGTACCACCAGAAAATGTTAACAACGAGGTCTTGTGAAGGTATCCATTAAATTGTTATTGAATATGTTGATTATTTGTTAAGTATATATGAATTAGTATGTTAATTTTAATGTGTTAGATAGATACTCCAGAGCAAATATACTGCATCTGTTTGACGGTGTATTATTCATAGATCTCATGAGGAGATATACGCCTTTAATTTATATGATGCTTTTGAATGATTTTGATGTCATCCCCATATATAGCTGGGGATATGCTGTATTGGCATGCCTGTACAGACATTTATGTCTTGCATGCATGAAGATCGTCGAACATTTTAGAAGATGTTTGCTACTTTTATATGTATGAATAAAAGAATTTAAAATAATATTTACATTTTAAATGTTTGTTGTTAACACAAAATCAAAAAACATGTTTTTATTTAATAACAATTATGGTATTGGGAGCATCTTCATGTGGGTCAGCTTCAAATGCCTAAATTGCCGCTTATAACTGTCCAAACTGTGAGGGTTACACTTCAGCTTCCACTAGGATACAGGTATTGCAATGATATTTTGCAATTATATTCATTTATATTTTCTGATTTTAACTTTTAAAATATAATTAAATTGACATATTTGTAATGCTAGGTGATGTGCTAGTAGAATATTTGATAATAATCCAACACATGTGTTGTCATTTTATCAGAGCGAGCTAGATATGTAGTAGCCTATCCAAGTAATTTTTGAACTATTTGTCAAAGAAAAAAATTTAACTTCACCAAATTACTGTTGTTTAATATTTCAGAAGCTTATCTTATACAGGTCATGTGGATGCCTTATGAGGATGAAATATTGACAGTTGCTATGGTTATTTGCACCAATGGGATAAATATGTGAACATTAGTGGTCATGTTGATATTTTTTAAGATGGTTGAGCTATATTGTCTGAATTGGGTAATGCAATAATTTGACTACAAATAACACATTTCAGTCGACACGATACGAGTGATGCATTGCATGCCATAAATTATTAGGGTAAAAATGATGATTATAACTAGTTAAGCTGACATAGAGCTTATGTATCAAATGAGATTTATAGAAGAATGAGATATTTACAAAGTATATCCTGTTGTTATAGAGTAAGAGTATATGACTTAATACATGATTATCACATGTCTGAGTCATTACACTAGATCCAAAGCAAGTTCCTCCACCTACATACATGCAATATAAGCAAGCCTAATTGATTCAAAATACCATATGCAATCAAATTTTTTTAGAGTTAATATATGTTAATGAATGCATTTTATTTATCGTTATGTTATGTTAATTTAACATTAATATTTTATTAATATTAGGTTGGCTTGTTGCTACGAAAGGCCGCAACTGACGAAGAACACGAAGGATGCACCTATGTGTCTCAGTGGTTCAATGTTTGCTGCAATAGACTTAATAACTTTGGAGAGAAGTTAACTTTTAAGGATGCAATAGCAGAGAATGACGCCAGTTATGCAGGAGTAGAAGCAAGATGTAGTCGTGCTATTGATGAGTCCGGATTATCCAATATATATACGACGTAGACATAGCTAGATAGATAGATTATGTTGATATATTTTGGGATTTCAACTTGCATTCTTGAGGCTATTTGTGATTATAAAATGTGAGATTTTGTTGTGTTTGCTTATTGTAATTTTTTGCAGGTATTTTTAAACGAGATGAAATTTTGGATATAGTTTCTAGATAGAAAAAACTCTACCCAATTTTTTTTAAACTTGAAATTTTTTTTACTCTCTAAAATCATTAGCTAAATTAAATGGAAGATTAAAAAAATAAATAATAAATCTCATAAGAACCATTTTTTGTTAGATTTTAGATGTAGGAGAATTTTGTTACAGGATTTTTGTGAAATTGTTGCTGAATTTTCATGAAATAATTGGGAGGTTACTGAAATTTAATTGATGTCATAATATATTAATTAATAATAATGATTTAGAAACACAATATCAATTAAATATTGCAGTTTAAAAACAGTTAAATTGCATAATATGTCTCGTAAACCTGTTCAATTGTTTCAGTAGAGTAGTAGTAAGTTATTCGCCTCTGGCTAAAAATCAAAACATACCTAATTTCTATCAAAACAACAGGGCACCTAATTATTATTTTTTCTTATTACAAAGAAGAGGCTCAAATACGAGACTTTTTGAGAGGAGCTACTACGAGTTGATCTTCATGGTCATTGGGAACTAATTTCTTTTAAACATGAGGTTTTCGCCAATTTCAAGAGAATTGCTAGTACCATCATTTCCTTTGTACTTGTACCACTTTGCACAAACTATAAAGTAGCCCATATTTATGACTCCGAGAGCAGCAACCAGGTAATAGAAGAGGTCCAATCTTCCCTTGTTAAGATCTTCAGGCAACCAATCCCCACAAGCACTCTTTTTAGTTATTTGGTGAACCATGGATATCAAGAATGCACTGAGGTAACTAGATACTGCAACACCAACAAACGATAAAGACCCACCGATGCTTCTCATGTTTTCTGGGAATTGCTTGTAATACAACTCGATTTGTGCTATAATTGTAAATGCCTCAGAAATTCCTATGAGTATCAGCTGAGGTGCCAACCACAATGCTGACAGAGAGGATACATATTTGACATTACTTCTCGAGTCTACCCCTATCGGGCTACTGATTGCCAAAGCTCTTCTTCTCTCTTCCACTATGCCAGATATAAGCATTGTGACTATGCCTAGAGCCATGCCAACACCCATCTTTTGGAGGATTGTGATTCCACCTTCTTTCTTGGTGTGCTTGGCGAGCCATGGAACTATTAGGCGATCGTATATAGGTATCCAAATGGTTAGACCAAGCATGGAGAAGATAGCATACGAAGCTGCTGGAATCTTGAAATTAGTATTGCCAAGGCCTCTATTGGATTGAAGGGCCTGGAAGACTACATAGGTTTGCTGCTGAATTAGACCAATATAATATAAGAGAGCTGAAGCCCATATGGGAATCACTCGCAACAAGCATTTTACTTCCTCTACTTGTTGCAAGCTGCAAAGTCTCCATGGAGTGGCTGTTGACCCATTTGACATAATTTGGTCTTCAGTGGTCAAGATTGCAGCTTTGTCGAGAAATCTGACAAGCATACATCATCATTTTGCTATAGTAACAATAAAGAGTTATTAATTAGATAGCATATAGAAATCAATATTTTGTTAATTAATTACCTGAATTGATCAGTATAGGGAAGGTTGGAGTTGATGGAACGGGCTGGGATATGGTTAAAAAGGGAGAGCCATGGTTGCTCCGGTAGCTCGAGTTTCCTCTTCTTGATTGCAGCCACTATTACCTGCACCACGCTTGTTAAGGGGCTTCCATCTGGTTTAACTTTGACATAAATCCTTGAACCAGCGAAGAAGAGCACACATGAACAGAACATCAAAAATGCAGGGATTGCTAGCCCCCAAGCCCAGTTGATATCTGACTGTACATACACTACGATTGTCAAGGATATCATCATGGCAAAAGTGAAGGTGAAGTAGTACCAATTAAAGAAGCTGGTGATTCCCTTCCTTCCTGATTCGGTTTGGGGATTAAATTGGTCGGCACCAAAAGCCAAGTTACATGGCCTAATGCCGCCACCTCCAATTACAAGTAGTCCCAGGCCACTTAATAGAAAAGTCATTTGCCATGGCGTTAGTGCAGGGCATGCAGCAGTATCTTGTGTTCCACTTGCACATTGGGGTGGGTGTAGCTTTGAGATTGCAGCTGTTAGTGTTATTACCACCATCCCCTTCAAAATACAACAGAAAAACTTTGATCTCTATCAAACTAGTTGCACAAGAATGAGATTAAGACTAACACCATCGATGCTTTATGCTCTTACTTTGTAAATAAACTCTATCAAATGTCATATGAATGTATGCTTGATTCTATATGTTTGAGAAGCTCCTCAATAACAATAATAGTAGTGTTAATTGATTTATACCAGAAAAGAGGCTATGGAAGCAAATGCCAGTGTCTTGTAACGACCAAAGTAAGTGTCACAGAGGAAGGCTCCTAATAATGTAGCAATATTGGTGGTACCATTGAAGATATTTATAAGAGTTGTAGCTGTAATGCTTTTCATGTGGAAAACGGTAGTAAGATAGACCAGTAAGTTGGACAAGGTTCCTGTACTCCCCAGCTTCTCAAATGTCTCATTTCCTGCATTTGTTATATGTTACTCCATCTAGGTGAAAAATCCAACTAAGAAATGAAGAAAAACACCCCTAGGCCTTACCTATAACAAAAGGCATGGCTTTTACTCCTCTGTAGTTCTCACGATGCTCATCTGCAGGCTGTTCCATCATGCTATCCATCCTTGATCCACTGGATTTTCTCTCCTTACCGTGTTTATAATACTAGCTATCTAGCAGAAGATACGTGGAGAGTTGCTTTTCTTTTGGTAAATAATTGTGGGGTGCTTAATGTGATGATATTATTGATTTCCAATTTGCAAAGGGCCAGCAATGTTGACCAAATTTGCACTGACAAACAAGGTGTCAACATCTTCACTTAATGCACGTTCCAGATGTGTGACTGCAAATTAAACAAAAGAATAAATAAGCAAATAATTTTCTTTATGAGTTGTAAAGAGTCTCGAGGTGCAGAATAACGATGTTAATTCTTTATTATTATAATTCAATGGAAGAAATTGCAGTTAAACTTCATTTATGTAAAGAAAATATACAAACTTTAGACTAAACTACTTGTGTAAGGAATAAATAATCGATCATATCACTCTCTGATATCACTGAGACTGCTGTGTTTTTCAACGAGGAAAATATCAGAATGGTTGAAGTTACAAGGTATGCATGTTTCAATAAAAAAAATGAATGGTCGGAGATTCGAAAATTTTGCTTCTATAAATATCTTGGAAAGGCGGGAAGGATTTGAGGACATCACTACTGTCTTTTTTTTTTTTTTTTAATTCGAAGATACATCTCTCATGTTTAATACTAGTACACTAAGAGCATGTTTGATATTGTGGTAGTAGTTGTTTTTTAAAATACTTTATTTGAAAATGCATTTAAATAATATTTTTTTATTTTTTTAAAAAATTCATTTTTGATATCAACACATCAAAATGATCAAAAAAACATACAAAAATTAATTAATTTAAAGCAAAAAAAATAAAAAATTTTTGGAAACGCGCGGTCAGCCGCGTTCCCAAACACGTTCTAACATAGAGACAACTAGTAAGTTGGTTGCGGAGAAAGTTTTTGGTAATGATATTTGTTCCTACCTATTTTAACCAAAAATAAAAGGAAAAAAAAGTAAAAATATATATAAAAATATACATGAAGTAAGCTTAAAAAAAATTGCTCAAGTTTAACGCTGGAAGACTTAAACACCAAGTGAAAGCTGATAGAAAAAAATGTCCAAATTAGCAACCCAAGATCTTGATTGACAAAAGGGTCCATTTGTAAAAATGCTTCAGTCATCATGCTGTTTGAGTAGACACTTTCAAACTTTTGAATGTAGAATTACAGACCTTCAAATCAAATAAGAATGGATCTAATTGAAAGATATGCACCCTTTCTATCAAATCCAGGTGGTCTCAGGCAACATTAATGTCGAAGTTGCTTCGATGAAGCCATGAAAGTGACCAACCCAGTCAGCCTTGACAAAGACACCTATTTGGAGAAAACCACCGAACTTTTTCGTGTGCTCCAATTTAAAAACCCCCAGAAGGTTCCTATCAAGGGTTTAAAACCTTTCTCTCTATATCTAAAGGCAGGAAACACCTCACTTTGGTCTCCAAGTTTCCTACAAAATCACCTAAACCCAAAACCATTGGTTCTATGGCAAAACCAGCTAGGTTTTAGTCCGTTAGAACCCTAACAAACCCATCTAGAAGACCTGAATCCGCCTATAAAAAGAATGGATCCAGGAGCATAAAAGAGGATGGAAAAAAGAAAGGGAAAAAGGAGCAAAAGAGAGAAGAAAAGATGAACTTTGGCTAAAAGGAAAGTAATTCGATCCAGAAGAACTTGGAAGCTGCAACCTTGTCTGGGGATGTCTGAAGATAAAGAAGGAGGGCAATATCAAAAAAATCAATTCAAGTTTGAAGTTTCTAAACTAAAAGGGTATATACTTTCAAACCTTGAAGGTGGCATGAGGCCTACTGGATTGATCTTTTGTATTCAATACAAAGTTTTGAATATTTTGATATGTTATTGATTGGTTTTACATATTTTATTATATGTTTGTTTTGATTTTATGAATGCCAAA
>Ga0307518_10001177_pt1 | contig 19631 bp, 19 predicted proteins | sample 25_EM_MG_FD_203889 | JGI IMG/M metagenome (GOLD analysis project Ga0307518, IMG submission 203889) | Populus trichocarpa ectomycorrhiza microbial communities from riparian zone in the Pacific Northwest, United States - 25_EM | ecosystem: Host-associated > Plants > Roots > Unclassified | place...
GTGTTGGGTTTTGTGGGTTCAGTGTTGGGTTTTGTGGGACCTTGGTCAGGTTTTCCATGGTTGAACCCGCTTGGATTTGACTGGAAGTGGACTGGGATGCAGGCCATATACCTCTGTTTTGTGGGGTCCATTGAGGGAAGTCTGTGCTGACAGAGCGGGATGAAATCTATGAAAATTTACATGTCAGTAATCAGAAGTCAATTTAAGGAATACAACCAAACCATAGCAGGCAACCCTAATGGGTTCACGAGCCTCTCATCTGCTGCTGAAGCTTGTTCATAATTGCAGTCTTCATCTCATAGAACATCTCCATCATGTTCATCATCAGCACCACTGAACGGTGCCAATAGGAAGGGCTGTACTGTTGTGCTTCGCTAGTCCATCTTTCCTGCAAGTCAGCACTCTGTCCTCCTGTCATTGAAAGCGTGGTGTTTGGTGGATTTTGAGTAGCCATGGCATCAGATGATAGTGCAGATCCATTGCCTGCCTGAGATTGATAGCCATGAGTAGTGGTGACAGGTTGTCAAGTCTGGGTCTACTCCGGTAGGGGGTCCAGTCAAGTCCAGATAAAGACAGACAAAGGAAGAGAGCAAAGGGCTGGACAAGAGGTTAGTCCGGCTGGAGTTGGTGACTGCTTGGATTCAACGACTAAGGACAATGAGCATTGATCCCTTGCGTAGGTTCCAGTCAAGAGGGGAAGATGGAGACAGAGACGGAGACGGACAAGAACAGGAGTAGATGACTATGGTTGATTTCAGACTGAGGTGTACAAGGTAAACTAGAGGGTACTTATACTAAGTAGAAACTAGGGTCGAGTACATACGGTGACAAGTAAACAATCTAATAGCGGACAAGGAATGACTGGAGTTAGGACTAGGTCAGGTCTGGTGAAAATAAAGTCAGGTCCAGATAAAATAAATCAGGTCCGGTGAAAATGCTACAAGGTATAGGATATATTGAGTTCACAGAGAACTCACATCAAGACAGGGTAAATGGCGAGGTGTGGTAATGAGCAAATAGAGCATAGACCAAGGGTTGTACTTAATGGAAGGTTATCAGCGCGAGCGCAACTGGAGTAAGTAGTGAGCAACTGGAGTTGAGCTGTAGAGCTGCGATGCGACCGGAGTGACCGGATAAGACCCGGTGTTGGACATTGTTGTGACACAGGTGCCATCTGCTTATTACTATGTCACTGATTCTTTGCAAGAACCTCTGCCCCTAGTAGTCAGCAAGTCATCCATTGGTACACAACTTGCAAACGAAGTGAGGTTAGTACTCACGAAAAGCTTCTGAATGTGAGGTCAGCCTTGGCACCCTGCTCCCTCGACCAAATGGTTGGACTTGATTAACATGAAAGGCATCACTTTCAAGCTCTCCACTGTGGTCTTCATGCATTTTGCGCCAGAGAGAGTCAATGTGGGCTGTCAGAGTGGAGGTGGGAAGATGGCCGCAGTGACTGCCAAAAAAAAGTGAGTGTATATATACTAGTAGGTATGTCGGAGTTACACCTGCCAGCCCAGAGTTCAACTCTTGCCAACCAACACTCGACCCTTGCACTTGAAGCCAGTCTGATTGAGTCAATAAAATCTGATGTTGAAATTGTTGAATGGGGACTGAAGTGCATCCCTTTGATCATGTCCTACGATGCCCCCATGCCGCTTTTGCCCTGCACCTTTCCCCAATCAACCAACTGTGCAGTGGCATGAAGCCCTGGCACCCTCATGTAAAAAAGCTCACAATCAGCTATTAAGCAACCTCTGGGCTTCTCGGAACACAGGGCTCACCTCTCATCTTCAAAGTGCCACTGCTGCCACCGAGGACTGGGCAATTGAGGACGGCACTGCAACATCTTTGGATTATAGTTTCACAATCCATGACGAATCTATTCAGCATGATGAGAGCATGGCATCCGAAGTTCAGCCCATGAATCAACATGCACGAGTTGAGGACTTACCTCATGATGACTGGAGAGGCCAATCATGGCAAGAAGAGTTCCCATCTCACCTAAAGTGTCAAGTCCAGGTCTACTCCGGTAGGGGGTCCGGTCAAGTCTGGATGAAAGTGGACGAAGGACAAGGGCAGGGGGCTGGACAAGGAGTTAGTCCGGCTGGAGTTGGTGACCGCTTGGATTCAACGACTAAGGACAACGAGCATTGATCCCTTGCATAGGTTCCGGTCAAGAGGTTGGAGACGGAAACTGAGACAGAGACAGAGACAGACAGAAACTGGAGTAGTGACTATGGTTGATTTCAGACTGAGGTATACAGAATAACTACAGAGTACTTATACTAAGTAAGAACTAGGGACGAGTACATACGGTGACAAGTAAACAGCCTGAAGGGCGGACAAGGAACGACTGGAGTTGGGACTAGGTCAGGTCCAGTGAAAATGATACAAGGTAGGAGATATATTGAGTACATGGAGAACTCACGTCAAGGCAGGGTAGACAGCGAGGTGTAGTAAGGACTGTACAGGGATTAGACCAAGGGTCGTACTTAACGGAATTATATCTGTGCGAGCGTGACTGGAGTAAGTGGTGAGCGACTGGAGTTGAGCTGCAGAGCTGCGATGCGACTGGAGTAACCGGATAAGACCCGGAGTTGGACATGGTCGTAACATAAAGGCAGGAACTAGCTGTGGTGTCGCTTCCACGCAGTTTGAAAATTATCTGGACAAAGAAATACTTGAAGGGGGCAACATATGGGGCCCATTTGAGAGTGAAGAGGAATGGCAGTTGGCAAAATGGCTCATCAAGAGTGTTGGACACACCCAGGCCAAACATTTCCTGCGGTTAAATGTAGTAAGTCATATAGTCTGCTCATCACAAAGTTGACTTATGTCTTTGACCTCTGCTGGTCAGCAGATTCAAAATAAAGTCCAGCCATTGTTCAAAAATAAAGCTGAGCTGTTGAATGCAGTAGATCAGTTATCTCGTAGTGTGGACTGGAAGTGCAAGTGTATCACACTTACTGGCAACATAAGAGATGACAATGGGCATGCACAGACCAAGGAATTGGAGCTCTGGTTCCGCGATCCTGTTGAGTGTGTCCATGAGTTGATTGGGAACTTGGCATTTAATGCTGGGATGAGGTTCACCCCAGAATGTCTCTACACCAGTAAAGATGGTAGTGACCGCATCATCAATGAGATGTGGACTGCCGATTGGTGGTGGGATATGCAGGTGAGTTGATGCTCACTGTTTGTGAAAAATCCAATCAGCTAATTTGCTAAATTCACTTCAATAAGACCTGCTTACCAGAGGGAGCAACAATTGCCCCAGTGATCCTGGCATCTGACAAGGCCCAACTCACCCACCTACAAGGTGACAAATCAGCCTGGCCCATATACCTGACAATTGGAAACATTAGCAAGGATCTGCGTGCACAGGTGTCATCACATGCAACCATCTTGCTTGGATACATACCTCATCAGGAAATCAATGAGAATTTGACAAAGCTTTATCTACCATTTTCATGTATATAATGCACCCCCTAAGATATCATTCTGATGCACCAGCAGATCAGGCCAGTTAATCTAGGACAGTGTAGATAGTATTGGTCAGGTATCTCCATGACAGGTTAACCTGATCAAGTACATGGTCCAAGCTATATTTGATAATTTGATGCACAAAGATAGCCAAGTCTAATTATTTAACAGAATGAAATATTTGATCAAATCTTTCTATTAGTGAATACTGACAATAACACACACCCTGTCATACCTGACATTAGGCAGCCACTGAGAGTAAGTTAGCTATCCTTTGAACACATTGGAACCCCTGGTGTGTGTAATCAAGAGACCACAGGTAGACAGATGTGACCACATGTTTCCCCCTGCCACACCTGACCTCTGGCAGTGACTTAGCTACCATCTGAACACATTGGAACCTCTGGTGTATGTGATCAAAGGTACCACAGTGCCAAGCTGTGACAACTTACAAACCCCCATCATACTATGTGATCAAGGGTGAACAAGAGCACCATGCTGCATGAGCTGTGATAACATAGGAACCACTGGCCTGTGTGATCATGAGAATCACAATGTGCCCTGTAATAATATAGGTCATTGAGACTGCAGTGCCCTCAAGTCACACTCACCCTGCAAACAAGTAACAGCCTCATGGTTGGTTCTCAGGCCATCAAATGTACTGTGTCTTCCTCAGAGGCTGTCCATTTTTCCAGCTATCCAATCATTTGTGCAGGTCCTTTGCCAAGTTGTGCCCACCTTGTGCATAGATGATGGGAACCATTTTTTCTGGGCAATTCTGGTAAGTGCCTTGTTACTGTTTCTGTGTGTGATCAAGGCTCATGGTTTGTGTGGTCAAAGTATCTGTGTGACCACTCAGATGCCTTTCAGAAAGGTATTTAAGCCATCCCATTATTTTGGCATCTACAACACTTATCAGTGATATTCTTGTTAGTTTTGGTGATTTCCACCTCTTCTTATGACTCTATTACTTACTATCATGGTCTACCCTACTTACTACCAACTTGTTTTAGCTTCATAGCTGCGTTGTAGCGCTAGATGCACCCTTGACTTGTTTCCTTGACTTGTTGTTTACATTTGTTTACCCAGAAGTGCACATACCCTGTAAAGTCCAGTGTTTCTCCTCTTCAGTTACTCACACTGGACTTAGCTGCATTGTAGCGCTAGATGCACCCTTGACTTGTTTCCTTGACTTGTTGTTTACATTTGTTTACCCAGAAGCACACATACCCTGTAGAGTCCAGTGTTTCTCCTCTTCAGTTACTCACACTGGACTCTAGGTGCTGTATACCTCTCCACAACTGTCTATATCATCAGTTACTCACACTGGACTCTAGTCTGGACCTTATTTGAGCAGCTCAGCAGCACTTTGTGCGCTTCCAGCAACTTTTGGCTTCAACAATTCTCAGGTCTGCACTGTACTATTATGCAGGCATCTAGCCAGGACCTTGTCACACAGTTCACAGAGGATGCATTCACCAAAGAAGACAGGATATGCCAGTGATCCAAGTGCAAAGTCTTGATCCAGAAAGGTGATCCCTGCCACTATGTAGCAGCATACAACCCAGCTCAGCCTGGCAAATTTGTTTGTGTGGAGTGCTATAGGTGGTACAAGAACAAACCTGCAACCACTGCTTGAGCGCATCCACAAGGTATTAGTGTGTTCCCACCTCTTCCATTGGATTTGAACTAATGTATCATCAACATTACCTGATGCACAGTCCATCCGCCAATCCATAAGTGCTGCTCAATCCCAAGGTGTGTTCACTTCAGCATGACCAGTATCACATCTCAACAATTGGTAGCTTCAGTCAACCCACCACCAGTGGTGGCCATATTGAATACTGACCCAAACTTTCATGATTCAAGCACCCTTGGTGCTCTTCGATTTCTACCTGATCCACATTACAATGTTGCTCCTATCAGGCCTCAGTCGGTGCCTCCAGCCCTCCCACAATTCCCCCTATTCCCTTGGGTCATGCAGCATCCACTGGTGGCCCAAATGTGTATGTTCCCTCTGCTTGGAACAAGGGCCTACAACCAACACCTCCTGCTATACAACCTGGTTTAGGCCAGGCAATAGGTCTGCCACTGGGCTCTGGATATGGTGCACAGCACCTTCACTATGCAGCTCAGCATGACCACTGGGTGCAGGTGGCACACTGTACTCCGCCTGCAGAGACGATATCATTGGAGATTTCTGCAGTGTTTGAAGCTGGGGGTAAAAAGAGGAGTACACATATGAATAACATTGGTGTGAGTAGTTGTTCAACAGTTGGAAAATTGACGTTGATTCAGTATCACAGAGTATATGCGAAGGACTGAAGGACATTGATGCACAGGCCACTGCACAGGCTTGCATCTAATGCACTCAAGACTGTTGTCCCAGGGATCAAAGCGTACTATCCATCATTTTGGTGGCAAGAGAATGAGTTCACTGTCTGTGACAACAAATGGGTTGATCTTGCAAAATACTCCAGCTTCCAAGCATATTTTTATAAGGACTGCCTCCATCCAAGCACTTGAAAAGGCGTGAAATTGATGGTATTCAAAACCAAACAGTTCACTTTATTCATTGTCATCCCAGAATGTCAATGGGAGGAGTTTGAGGCATTTCGAGATAAATGTGATTCCCCACCCATACAAATAGTATCCCAGTCAACCTCTCAGCCCACCTCTGTGTCTTCATCTCTTTTGCAGAACCAGATCAAGCCTTTACCTGTTCACACACAAGGAACTCAGCGTGACTCTGCCATATTACCTCCACCCAATACTGTGGTTCAACAGCATTCAGATTCTCCCACTCCCCTGTTTCTTCCCGACAAGACACAGATGGGTCCAATACCAAGTAGCATTTTTGAACAACCAATTTCATGCGATGTTGAACGTCCGCAGGTTAACCATACTGTAAGTTGCAAATATTTTGTCTCCCATCAACTAAGCATTTGTTGTAGGACACCAGTACTTCATCCATCAAACATCATCACCATCACACTAGCAGTACATCAAGTGGATCTGCTGCACTGCCACCACTGAAGAAACATGTGGCTGCTTTCCCCTCTCCTGACTGAGATCAACTCAAAGAAGCATTACAGTCAGGTGGGGCATCCAGTTTTGATGCTAAGAAAGGTAAGTTAAGTATTTCTGCATATATAAACATGTTATTTATGAGCCCTAGTCTTTTGGCAGAAAATCCAGCAAGTGGACTTCTACCCAATCCCAACATGCAGCCTCAATGAACTCACTGCCACAAAGGCAGCTTTCAACATCAAAGAAGTGGAACTTTTTTCTGGCAGCATCAGACTTGATCTCTCTGTGAATGGTCTTATTTGAGTTGGAGCATTCAAGATGGCTCAATTGGCTCAGCTGACACTCTTGCCTCTCAGACACTTGGGCATTGGATCGCATTCCAACCACAATATTGTCCTGAAAAGACCTTATGTTGGCAACAATTCCAAACCTGGGCCACCATTCACACGCTATATCCTAACAGATGAGTCAAACCTGCTCTACCATGAAGTGAACATTTTATACTGGGCAAAAGTGCTCCTGAAATTGGCGTATGATTTCATTGATTGCACTATTAATGATGCAAGCACACTGCCACCATTTGAAATACCTTGCCTATGCTTCATTGATGCTGGTCTAGTGTTTGCATACTTGTTTGCAATAGTCACCACTAATGCATCAGAGAAGACTGGGCAGTCAGTAAGACCTGGTGGTACAGTCAGTACAATACTTTGCCGAGGAGCTTATCCCCACATCCTTGGAGGGAGAGTTTGTGAAGTACATTCACAATGGCAATGCAGTCCCTTGCAACCTTTTTGATACCAAAGCAGATGAGATAGCAGAATTTTTGGTGTTTATGCAACATGTACAGTATGCCAAAACCAATGGTCAGGTCTACATATCAGATTATCAGGGTATGTCTTTTGGGGCACCAACTTTGTGAACTAAATTACATTTGGCTACAGGAAGTGGTCTACTTTTGACAGACCCACAAATCCTCACACATCCATAAGTGGCTTGACCTGTTGCCTTCATGTGAACTTAGTCCAGCTTTTCTAGCAAGGTTGGAAGAGGCCTCAAGCTTTTTGGTGATGGGAATCTGGAGAAGGGAGTGACTGTCTTCGAGAAGCAGCATGTGTGCAACAAATTTTGCAAGTGGACCAGCTTTCAGCTGTGTCCTTTCAATAGTACCCATACCACTTGAATCCCACGAGATCGGCAGAATAGATCAACGACCTGGCATTGTACTTAGTGTATTCAAAATTTTGACTTGCAACTTTGTGACTTTGACTTGTGACTTTCCGACTTTGACAATTTGACTTACAACTTTGGACTTACAACTTTGATAATATGAATTTCGTATTTCAAGATTAGCAAAACAAGTTTTGTACTTCAGCAACTCAACTTACAAGTTTGGACTTACAATTTTAACAATATAAGTTTTGTGTTTCAAAAATGGAAAACAGTCTCTGGAGTCTCACTTCAGGGATTTGCCAAATCGAGTTTGAATTCTGGCATGTGAAGTTTGCAAATGGACCACAACTGTCTGGCTTTCCATAATGTTATGTCAGTGATGTCCACTGTTTACAGTATATACAACAAATAGTGTGATGCATGACTGTGACATGTAACATCTACCTAAAGAGGACTATTACTAAGTCTACACTAATATGGGTTGCAATCTTGTGTGCACTTCATTGATGGTTTACGCCAGGTGCACATGTGACTTCAACACCACTACCACTACATATTAACTTATCTAACAATACTACTAATAGGTTATTTGACTACACAACAAATGTTAGTGCCGGAACTAAAGGTAAGTTTTACATGTTACCTTGTCTAATAATGGTACTAATAGGTTATTTGACTATGGTCAAACACCACTAAAGGCTATTAGCCTGCCAGAAATTGACAATTACTTTCAACACTGTAAGTAGTTTGTCTCACTTGATCTCACTTGTCACTAACTCAACTTTCATATAGCTTAATTGCTTTGTATGGGTAGTTGTGATTAGGATTATATTATGTAGTGTCTCTTTTTTTAAAAAAGAAAAATAGAATTATAGTGCTTCGGGATGGGTCATCCCATATTGCACTCCACTGACTAGGATATAGTTATGTAGGGCCCCTGTGCCCTACCTCCTCCCCAGCGCACGAATGCCCCATTAGCCAGGACTGTAAGGTCCCCCAATGGTCCACCATGTTCCCTCTGCTTGTTTTAGTTGTGCCTGTTATGACCATGTCCAACTCCGGGTCTTATCCGGTTACTCCGGTCGCATTGCAGCTCTACAGCTCAACTCTGGTCGCGCATCACTTACTCCAGTCACGGTCGTGCAGAGATACCTCCATTAAGTACGACCCTTGGTCTAATCCCTATACAGTCCTTACTACACCTCGCCGTCTACCCTGTCTTGACATGAGTTCTCCGTGAACTCAATATATCCCATACCTTGTAGCATTTTCACCGGACCTGACTTTATTTTCACCAGACCTGACCTAGTCCTTACTCCGGTCGCTCCTTGTCCACCTTTAGGCTGTTTACTTGTCACCATATGTACTTGTCCCTAGTTTGCACTTAGTATAAGTACTCTGTAGATTATCTTGTACTCCTCAGTCTGAAATCAACCATAGTCATCTACTCCTGGTTCTGTCCATCTCCGTCTCTGTCACCATCTCCTCTTCTTGACCGGAACCTATGCAAGGGATCAATGCTCGTTGTCCTTAGTCGTTGAATCCAAGCAGTCACCAACTCCAGCTGGACTAATCTCTTGTCCAGCCCTCTGCCTTCGTCCTTTGTCCACTTTTGTCTGGGCTTGACTGGACCCCCTACCGGAGTAGACCCGGACTTGACAGTATTTCAGACTCACACTTGTGTGGGTTCACTATCCCAAAACCTCGTACGCAAACTAGTTTCTATCTCTTATGACCATGACTACGCGCTCTCGCGCTTGTACCGCTGCAGCACTTGCTGAGGAAGCAACCTCCACCTCTCCGTCGCACAGCAAGCCCTGTCTAACCGCAGGCAACCTCCGGCTTCTGTTAGCCAATTCTGGAGCTTCACAGCTCGAAACCCCACAGCATCTGTGACTCCGCATCGAGATGCTGCATCTCAGAGCCTTCGTGGTTCTGCAGACTTAGGTCACCATGAATCTGTCTCTGGTGATCGGTTTCCCTATCATCGCGACTCCACCCTGGAGCGTCGCGAACCCGGTCGTTTCCAATGGTTCGGCCCTGAGGATGGTCCCAGAGATAATCCGGACGACCCCGGAGATAACAACAATGACGACGATGACGACAACGAATTTCTCGACGCCATGGAAGAGCTAGACCCTAGTCTGGCTGTCTTCCACAATCTCGCCATTGCCGTCAACTGCCTCTCCCACTCCTCTCATCGTACCAACAACTCCTCTTCCTCCTGTGCCAAGGTCCGTGAACTGGACACCTTTGATGGCACAGACCCCAAAAAACTCCGGACCTTCTTGGTCCAGTGTGAGTTATGCTTCCAGGATCGAGCCAAGGCATTCCACCTTGATAGGGCAAAGGTAACTTTCGCCCAATCATACCTAAAAGGGATGACACTAGAATGGTTCAAACCGGACCTCCTCAACTCCGGTGATCCGGCTGACCGCCCACGCTGGATGGACAGCTGGGTCCATTTTGTCGCTGAGCTCCAGAGCACCTTTGGACCTCACGACCCCATCGCTGATGCTGAGCATCAACTCAAGCACCTCCGGATGAAGGATGCTCACCGCGTTATGCGGTATATAGTAGACTTCAACCCACTCGCCTCCCAGGTCCAGGACTACGGAGATGGCGCACTCCGCCGCCTGTTTTACTCCGGACTCCCGGATCGTCTCAAGGACAAAATTGCTCGAGTTGGGAAGCCCCTGACTCTACATGGGCTTAGGGCCCTTTGTCAAGAGATCGACGTGTGCTATTGGGAGCACAAAGACGAGATCTCTCGCACAACGAAGAGTCAGCCCACTTCGTCCACAACCAAGTCCTCCAACTCCGGAGGCAACTCATCCAACTCCAATCAGGAGAAATCCAAGACCGGCAACTCCCCCAGCTCCGGCAACTCCTCTGGCTCGTCAAAAGCGACCAGCAACCAGTCCTTGTCCGGTTCCAGACCGGACCTAACCAACAAGCTTGGTAAGGATGGGAAGCTAACCACAGACGAGTGCAAAAGGCGTCTGGAAAACAACCTCTGCATGTTCTGCAGAGGTACCGGTCATTTCGTGGACAACTGTCCGAAGAAGACCAAAAAGGCCAAAGCTCGCGCTGCGGCCATCGCTGCTGAGTCCGGTAAGACGGACTCGAACTCAGGTGCCAACTCCGAGTCAAAAAAAGAGTAAGCAGCTCCCGGCCCTCCACACAACCGGTGAGCTGCGTTGACTCCGGAAGTGCACCCAAGGAGGCCCGCCTCAACACGTCCGCTCTTTACGACCCAAATTCCCTTATGCCTCATGTTACCCTCTTATCATTTGACTTACCTAAAACCTGCACACTTGTGGACTCCAGGTCCACGCATTGCTTTGTAGATGTACAATTGGCGCACAAAAACAATATCTCCACTTACTCCATTCCTCCGATTACTCTCCAGCTCTTTGATGGTACATCAAACTTTGTAATTACTCAAGCCGTCGACCTATCAGTGAAATTCCCCGCATCTGGTGATGTCACCCCTATGACCTTTTACCTCGCTCCATTAGACTCTGAATGCTCGATTGTCCTTGGACATAACTGGCTCACCCACTACAATCCGTTGATTGATTGGGTACTGAGCAGTTTAACTTTCCGGACCCCTGCACCAAGTTTGCTAGCGCCCCCGTCGACTCCCTCTCCGGTTCAGTCCGGTAACCCTGTCTCCGGCCTCTCCAGCCAATCTGACCCCGGCCTCATGCCATCTGTCGACACTCCAGCTTGCACCCCTCCACACATCTCTCTGATTAACGCAGTCGCATTCATGTGTGCATGCAAATTAGAAGGATCCACCAAGTACCAACTTCAGCTGCGCCCCTCTGACTCAGCGAAGGCTCGTTCTTCCTCCGCCTCTACTCCGCTGGACTTGGACATCGTCCCTCCGGAGTATCGCGATTATGTGGACGTGTTCAGCAAGGCGAAGGCCTCTGAACTTCCCCCGCATCGTGACTACGATCTGAAGATCAACCTTGAAGAAGGTACCTCTCCACCTCTGGGAACCCTTTACTCACTGTCTCCGGTCGAGCTCTCCGCTCTCCGGACGTTCATCGATGAGAATATCACTACAGGTTTCATCCGCCCTACCGCTTCCTCCCATGCTGCTCTGGTCCTCTTTGTAAAGAAGAAGGATGGCTCACTCTGCCTCTGCGTTGACTTCCAAGGCCTAAACAAAATCACCAAAAAGGATCACTACCCACTCCCCCTCATCTCTGATCTACTGGACTCACCCAGCCATGCTAAAATCTATTCAAAGATTGATCTCCGGCACGCGTAGCATTTAGTCCGGATTGCTCTGGGCGATGAATGGAAGACCGCCTTCCGTACGCGCTATGGGTCCTACAAGTGGTTAGTAATGCCCTTTGGCCTCACCAACGCCCCTGCAGCCTTCCAGCGCTTTGTCAACACCATCTTTGCTGACATGCTAGACGTCTGCGTCGTTGTGTACCTCGACGACATCCTCATCTACTCTGAGGATATGGAGTCCCACCAGGAGCATGTCTGGGAAGTTCTCCGCCAACTCCGGTTGCATGGCCTGTTTGCCAAACCGGACAAATGTGAGTTCCACTCGGACTCTGTAGAGTATCTTGGCTATTGCCTCTCTCCGGACGGTTTGACTATGTCTCCGGACAAGATCCAAACCATCTCCGACTGGCCTGAACCTCGAAAGGTGAAGGACATCCAGTCCTTCCTGGGCTTTGCCAATTTCTACCACCGGTTCATCTTCAACTACTCGGGTATTGTGGTTCCACTTACCTGGCTCACCTGGAAAGATGCTCCTTGGAACTTCTCTGAGGACTGTCGACGCTCTTTCAATGCTCTCAAGCACGCCTTCACCACTGCGCCCATCCTTACCCACTTCATTCCGGATACCCCTATCATCGTGGAAACTGATGCCTCTGACTACGCTGTCACTGGCATCCTGTCTATCACTTGTGCCGATGGAGAGATTCGTCCGGTCGCCTACTACTCCCAGACCTTGACTGCTCCGGAGTTGAACTATGATACCCACGATAAGGAACTCCTTGCCATCTTTGAGGCATTCTGGAACTGGCGCCACTACCTAGAAGGCTCTGCCTCCCCTATTGACGTCGTCACGGACCACAAAAACCTTGAGTATTTCTCCACCTCAAAAGTACTTTCCCACCGGCAAGCCCAGTGGTCTGAATTTTTATCGCAATTTAATCTTGTCATTCGCTTCCACCCTGGTAAGCTCGGTGCCAAGCCTGACACTCTCACTAGACAATGGGACGTCTACCCCAAGGAGGGGGATAGTGGCTACACCCGGGTTAACCCCCAAAACCTTAGGCTGGTATTCACTCAAGAACAGCTCTCTAGTTCTCTTCGCGCTACTTACCTAGAGTTTCCGGTTCTCCGTGCAGTCGCAATCATGGATGTGGAAACACTCCATAGCGACATCCTGTCCGCACTACCCTCTGATCCCATTGCCCAGGTCCACCTCGCAGATCCACCGGACTCTTGCTGGTCCACCGATGAGGCTGGATTCCTTTGACTAGACGGTCGTATATACGTACCGGACTTGGATGATCTCTGTCTCCGGGTACTCCAGTATCGACATGATCACCCCCTTGCTGGTCACTTCGGGCAAAACCAGACCTTGGAACTAATCCAGCGTGAATATACTTGGCCTGGTCTCAGGACATCCGTCAAGGACTACGTCCGGTCCTGTACCTCTTGCGCATGAGCTAAAACACCGCGTCATAGACCCTATGGACTGCTGAAACAGCTCCCTGTACTGGAGAAGCCCTGGAATTCCATCTCCATGGATTTCATTGAGCAACTCCCTTCATCTACTGGCTTCACAGCCATTTTGGTCATTGTAGACCGGCTTTCTAAACAAGCCATTTTCATCCCTACTCATGACACCATCACTAGCCCGGAGCTCACGAAGCTCTTCCTACTCCATGTATTCTCTAAGCACGGTGTTCCCGCCCATGTCACTTCAGATCGCAGTACCAAGTTTGTCTCTCACTTCTTCTGGTCACTCGGAAAAGCCCTCAACATGCGCCTCCACTTCACCTCCGGTTACCACCCGGAGGGTGACAGCCAGACAGAGCGGTCTAACCAGACACTGGAACAGTACCTCCAGATCTACTGCAACTACCAGCAGGACAACTGGGCAGACCTACTCCCACTGGCGGAGTTCGCATACAACAACGCACCAAGTGCTACTACCGGAGTCTCGCCATTCTTTGCTAACAAGGGCTACCACCCTAACATCTCTGTTTACCCAGAACGTGACATGACCTCTGCCAGGGCTTGTGACTACGCAGTCGACCTCGAGTCGCTGCACCAATACCTTTGAGAAGAAATGGCCAATGCACAACTTCACTACCAAGGTCCGGCCGATGCCAAACGTACTCCAGCACCGGACTTCAAAGTAGGTGATCAAGTATATGTGAAAGCCAAATACTTCCAGTCTACTCGACCATCCAAAAAGCTATCAGAAAAGAATCTTGGGCCCTACACTATCATAGCACAAGTAGGCTCTCTCTCTTTTATGCTCCGCCTTCCAGATTCCATGCGTGCCGTTCATCCCGTCTTCCACATCTCCCAACTCAAACCAGCCATACCCAATACCATACTGGACCAGATACAACCTCCTCCACCACCGGTTGAAGTGGATGGTGAACCAGAGTTCGAGATCTCTGAGATCCTTGACTCAAAGGTTGACCATCGACGCAGATCATGCAAGCTACTTTACTTGGTACGATGGTCCAGTTACGAAGGAACTGACGAAGAAACGTCATGGCTTCTTGCCACTGAACTTGGCAATGCAACGGAACTCTTAGAAAATTACCATGTCCGGTACCCGGACAAACCCGGACCACTCGCATCCATGTAGTATTACTCTCACCTCCGTTTCTCTTATCTGTTTCTCTTATCTGTTTCCCCTATCTGTTTCACTCTGTAATATCACTCACTCCCAAATCAAAGCCACTTCTCTTATAAACAAAAGTAAAACTAATTTACATTTCTATTTACAAGACCCGGACCAGACCAATCACTCCAGCACACCGCTGTCAGGATTCTCCTGCTCTTCTTGGAGCCCCTGTACCTCCTGTTCAGGTTGACCTCCACCTCACTATCCTCCAACTCCTCATCTTCGTCCCAAGGCACCATGAAGAAACGGCACTCCTCGAGAAAGGTCTTGAGGCCAGCGCTCAGGCAGTCGTTGGACTGCAACACAGATTGTGTGGAGTCCGCAATCCGGGCCATCTGCCTGGTCATTGCCTCCACCGTGGCTGTCAGCTTGTCCATCTGCTCCAGGAAGACCCTGGAGTTGAGTCCGGACGGACCCGCCACCTCCACTATATTGTTGTCGTTGATGACAATCTTTGCCGTCTTCTTCTTCTTCTGTTTCTCACTGCCTCGCGGTGACGTCGCCATGCCCTGCTCTTTTGCCTTGCCTTTTCCCTTGTCTACTACCGGACCTGGTCCCCCCACCTCCGGCCACTCACACTTCTCCTTTAATCCGGCGCACTTCATGCATGCCCTCTGCTTGGGTTTCTCTGGGTCTCGCTCACACACTGCGCGGTGCTTCGCGCAACGCACGCATCTGCGTAATGGTCAGTGACGAAGATGAAAGAAAGAATTGAAGTTGCTTACCGGACCTCTCCAACCGGACCTGCCTCCAGCTCCTCCCTTGCTCGTTTCTTTGACGCTTCCTGCGCCAGCGCCCTCTGCCTCGCTGCAACCTCTGCAGCCCTCCGCTGCACCTCTGCCCTGTCCTTCTCCGCCTGCTCGCGCGCCTGGTGCTCCGCCTCCTCTCTTGCCTTCCGCTCCACTTCCGCCTTAGCGCGCTCCGCCTCCTCGCGAGCCCTTGCCTCCGCCTCTTCGCGCACTCGCCTCTCTGCCTCTTCCCTGTGCTGCTTCTCCTCCCTCTTCACTTGCTTGCGACGACGGCGCTCCTTCGCTTTGGCATCGAGGACGTCGGATTCGTCCTCGCTACCGGACTGTAGCTCTGGTGTTGAGGCCTTCGTCCAATCCCTGGACTCGGTGGCAGTGGAAGCGATGGGGCTGTTGGACTTAGCAATGGCAGACATTTAGAGATCAAGAGCAGGAAACTGAGGGTACAGGCAAAACTGGTCTGATCTTTATAGATCCACAAATTTGTACTCAGACAAACACTCCGGACTCCGCATTGTCCTAGGCGACCACGTCAGCCTCACTGAGGCCTCATGGGTTTGGCCCCTAAAGGGGGGATACTGTTACGACCATGTCCAACTCCGGGTCTTATCTGGTTACTCCGGTCGCATTGCAGCTCTACAGCTCAACTCCGGTCGCGCATCACTTACTCCGGTCATGGTCGTGCAGAGATACCTCTGTTAAGTACGACCCTTGGTCTAATCCCTATACAGTCCTTACTACACCTCGCCGTCTACCCTGTCTTGACATGAGTTCTCCGTGAACTCAATATATCCCATACCTTGTAGCATTTTCACCGGACCTGACCTAGTCCTTACTCTGGTTGCTCCTTGTCTGCCTTTAGGCTGTTTACTTGTCACTGTATGTACTCGTCCCTAGTTTGCACTTAGTATAAGTACTCTGTAGATTATCTTGTACTCCTCAGTCTGAAATCAACCATAGTCATCTACTCCTGGTTCTGTCCATCTCTGTCTCTGTCACCGTCTCCTCTTCTTGACCGGAACCTATGCAAGGGATCAATGCTCGTTGTCCTTAGTCGTTGAATCCAAGTGGTCACCAACTCCAGCCGGACTAATCTCTTGTCCAGCCCTCTCCCTTCGTCCTTCGTCCGCTTTCGTCTGGACTTGACCGGACCCCCTACTGGAGGAGACCCGGACTTGACAGTGCTGCCATGACATGGTGTGGGGGAGGGGTTGATTACATTTTTTGTAGCTGTCCTTAGTTCTGTATGAACATGGTCCCAGCTGTTCAGTAATGAATCAGCGGAACCAGGAGGGTGTCAAGGGTACTACTCTGTGTCTTCTGTTTGTGACTTTTTGATCCAGTTTCCACATGGTGCTGATGAGTACTGTCAGTGTTGGCTTGGTTGTGTGGAAAGGTGAGGATGCAGTGGTATGGTAGTCTTGATGTGGGTTACCACTTCCCTCTTGGATGGGTTGGGATTTTGGGAGCCTGAGGCGGTTTGTGCTGTTGGGGTGGATGTGTTTGCCTTGTGTTTTCTTTGTCTTATGCTGTTGGTTGTGTTCTCTCTCCTGCTTGTCAATTTTCAGGTGTGATATCCTGGTGGATACATTTTGAGGTGCTTCTGTGGGGTCTACATTAGAGCAGTGCAATTGTGATGCTGGATGTCACTGGGGAAGGATATAACTTGTTTGTGACATGTTGCATGTTGCTTTGGTGTGACTTGAGAGTACCCTGCATGATTAAAGAGGTTAGTCTTTGCTGCTTAGTGGAACAGGGATGTCACCAAAGGTGGGGTGTAGGTGTTTGGTGCTGTCAATGAACCTGAAAAGTGCCTGTTGGGTGGACTTCATTGATAACAAGTGCAGTGTTGATAGCGTGGCATGTCCTAGTTTTTGTCTGAGTACATGCCTTTCCCTAGCATATTTGGGGCAATCAAACAGGAAGTGGTGGACTGTCTCTACCTGGTCATCTTTGCATTGAAGGCAGCACGGGGTGGCACTTTTCTTGATCTTATGCAGGTGTCTGTTGAGCAGGATGTGGCTTGTACAAAGCTGGACATATATTGCTGTGTGCTTCTTCTTGAGATGACCTGCTAGTTTTAGGAAGGACCTTGTCATATGTTTGGGGTCTAGTGCATTGATGTGAGGGTGCCGGGGTGAGGTCTGCCATTCCTGTTGCCATCTTTTTTGGAGGTGGTTGTTGTTTGCGAAGCCAGATATTGTACACGGTGGTGTCACCAACCTGGCCTCACGATTTGCTATTCAACAGACAAGAATTGCTATGTATACCCCACCTCTACATCCCGTTTCATTGTCATACCCTCAGTGCAACGACGGCAATTGGTGGAACTTGAGAAGGGCACTGAGGCACAGGGCCAGGTCACCACCATTCAGATGTAAGTTGATGCATGCCACATCTTCAAGTAAGGCTAATGCCTTTCCGTAGCCAAATGACTAACGTCCATGGTGATACCATACAGACTGTGACAACTACCAATTGCGAACAACAGGTCTTCAGCAGCAAGTCGGACTGGCGTGTCTGTGCAATCTCTGCTACACATCTCTCTCTTCGCCTACAGCACATTTACGTGTCCAATGATGACGTGAAAGACAGCGCTGGATCTTACACATATGTCCTGCTGAAGAATGTTCTGCACACCTTCATTACTGCTGCGGACCTTCGGACCCAGGTGACTGCATTCCTGTACAGAGTTCCCCCCTCCCCCCCTGATAACAAACACATCAAGGAAATTAGGGCGATAACTTGGCCACCTCAGCGCGGAATCAACTAGCACTGTTGAACCTCCCTCGCACCTTCCCAGGGACGACTTCTTACTAAAAGACCTTGACCCTCTCAGTGGGTGGATCAAGACTCAGGCGCTTGAGCTTAACCACCTCTCACCTACCAATGTTACAACACATGCCAAGGTGATGGCTGAGCACTCTGAATGTGGTCCATCGTCGATATGTATCACCACCTTGTTCATGCCAGGCCCCATCTTGCTATCCTCATATTCCCTTACGGTACTTGGATTTGCTAGTCGGGCCACCTTGCAGCCCCTGATTACAAATCACAGCGTGTGTGCATCCAGCCCCTCAAGCCTTTTCAATACGAGTACCATGGGAATTGATGGATTATGGACGGTAAGTCAGCCATGCTGACTTGTGTTGAGAGCCAACTAATGCTTCCAGGTTGTTGCACCTGCTGCGAGTCGACGCACACTGGATGAGTTTGTCGCTAGTGAGGGCTTTCGCCCACTCAATACAGGGGATGCCCTGCAGCTCATGCATGTTGGATTTAATGCAAGGTAAGGCGCATGCCGAATTGCATTCAGGACATAAAACTGACTTACAATGGTCTACATAGCCTCTGGATGCATGCCACTTGTGATGTTAACAATGCGAGCGCCGGTGAATCCCCCGAGATCCAAACCATATTTTATCGCCTTGTCACCATCTCACAGATGTTACTCCACGCTCACTTTGTCTTCGACGGACCACGAATGCCAAGATGGGCATGTGGAAAGCACAAGAGTGCACCCCATTTCCTTACACAATGCTTTCAAGAACTACTTTCCGCCTTCGGATTTACCTGGCATGAGGTATGTTCATCACTGCAACAGCTGCTGCAAGTGCTGACATCCTCCCGAGGCCCCTGGTGAAGCTGAAGCTGAACTTGCCAAGCTCAATGCCCTCGGCACCATTGATGCCATTGTGTCAGATGACAGTGATGTGCTCGTGTTCGGTGCATCGTGTGTTATTCGGAGGTAAGTCAGTTTACTGGTTTTCAATGTTAGCAAAGCTGACAGACAATAGCTCCCTGCGACACAAACATTACGAAGTGGTCAATGTTTTCACTGAAGATGCATTGAAGTATGGCGCCCACCTCAGCCGAGGTGGGTTACTTCTTATTGTGCTTATGAGCCGTGGTGACCGCAGTGTACGTCATTGGTGTCCTGATCATTATTCACTGACACAGCTTTAACAGGATGGCGTTCAAGGATGTGGTATTGGTATCGTGCACAGGCTTGCCCAGTATGGGCTAGGTGACACGCTCTTGCATGCCGCAAACACACTCCCCTTACTCGAATTCGTCTCAACGTTCCTTGTTGATTGGCGGAAGGAATTGTGTAGGGTTCTTGTTGAAGCAATACCTATGTACGTAGAGGAACTGCTACTCCTGCTCACCTGTTATGTGGAAGGGACAAGCTGAGATGATGGCGGTAGCTGGTCAAGAGCTGTTATATTATATAAGCGATGAACGCTGTTTATATACTACAAACATTGTGACGCGTGACGTGT
>Ga0307518_10001178_pt1 | contig 19628 bp, 23 predicted proteins | sample 25_EM_MG_FD_203889 | JGI IMG/M metagenome (GOLD analysis project Ga0307518, IMG submission 203889) | Populus trichocarpa ectomycorrhiza microbial communities from riparian zone in the Pacific Northwest, United States - 25_EM | ecosystem: Host-associated > Plants > Roots > Unclassified | place...
TGTGCCAGTTGTTCGTTACGGAGCTCGACATGAGGCTTGTGCAGCGTCCTGCTGGTATGTGTGATTGCACCGTGAAGACGCAATCAAACACACGAGCAGGAAGCAAAGTATAACCATGAGATGCTGGTTGGAAGTTTTTAATGTACCTTCCAGAGTTTCGCACGTTTTGGCAGAAGTTTATGGGTCTAAAGTTCAATACATACGCAAATGTACGCTGTTCGAACCACAGTACGGATGCAGTTGTAAATGTAAGGTCATTAAATTGTGTAAAATGTGACGGGACGCAACAACTACAACCAATATTTTTATGCCTCGAAGGTAAACGAGGCACCGACCTGAACAGATAACGTTTCGTCATCGGGGGTAAATATGTGCAATAACTGAGATGCGAACCTTGTGGGCAGGACCGGAAGGAACAACTTCATTTAGCCGTTGAGTGTCAAGAGCAAGACCAAAGGAGGCCTTGACACCGGGACGGAGGGTCTGCGTGTATCCTGTATGTAGTGTTAGCCTTGCTCGAGCTGCTATTCGAGAAAGACGAACCGAGAGCCAAAACACCAGCGTTGTTGATCTTGGCTTTGACGAAAGCGGCAGAGTCAAGATAGCTGTAAAATGGTGTTCGATAACGCAAAAATGGTATGTAAGGTCACAACGTACGCCTTGGTGCCGACTTCCAGCGAAACGCCCGAAGTGGTGGACTTTGTGTCATAGACCGCCTTAGCTCCGGCTTCGACATCGGGACTGACGCGGTGGTAGTAGCTGGCAGCAAAAGTGTTGAGGTTGTTGAGACCGTGGACAGTCACAGCGTATTCTGGTGCATTGTAACCGATAGCAGCGGCGTAGCGGGAGATTTTTCCATCGGTGACATTGTACGCAGCCTCAGCACCAAAGAGGAAACCATCGCGACCAAGGACGGTGTCAGCAGTGAAAGTGGGACCCTGGATGAGGAAATGAAGAAGAAATCAGCGTCACGAGACTACGCGTATGACAGCCGCGGGAGAGGAATAGTCACCTTGAACACGTCGAAGGCGCCGCGAGTGTGGACACCAGACTGCTTGTAGATGACGTTGAACAGAGCAGATTTGTTTCCAGTGTCGGGTGCCAACGTGGTGGCGAAGTCAAGTTTCAGTCCCTTTGCAAGGTAGTTCTCGAGTTCGAGCTGGGACTTGAGAACGTTGGCGGTTGTCCAGGTTTCGGTGAAGACAAGGCCATTCTTGTGGTCAGAGTACTTGGCTTCGATATCACCGGTGATGGCCTGCGACTTGGTGTCCCGCAGACCAGCGACCTTGAAGGCAACATTGGAGGGAGTCTTGGTCTTAACTTCCAGGGAAGTTCCGAAGATGGGATAGTCCTTGGACAACAAGTCATTGGAAGACTTTCCAAGGTCCTAGCGATGCAAATATATTGAGTCTCACTGTTTGGCATCGATAATAGACGTGAATACCTTCCATGAGGGTGGAACTGGCTGAGGAAGAGACATCGTGGATTCTGGAGCGAAGAAGAGGAGAAAAGCGGAGGGCGCATTTTACGGTTTGGGACGGGCCAATTCGTGGGAAAGGATCACATGAATCAACATGGCTTACGTCATCGCCGTCAATTTAACCTGTTTCATGTCTGACGAAGAGAGCAAGCCCGACGGGCGGCGTCCAATCTACAAGACAGAGACGACAGGGAACTATTGGCAGGATGTTTGGGAGGCATGCAAGGTGCGCTCATTCTCCATAAAATTGGTCATATGTCATGCAATCGCGAAAGATAGCGAATATCCGTAGTGGATGACTTCCGGAGACTCGGGGAAATTCCCTGTGCAAGACACAGTCTCCTGACAGGGATCGCGAGCGGTGCAGGTGTGGGAGTCATCAGAGCCATTAGCACAAGTATGTTCTCAGTGTCACTTGGTGAATCATACACCGTCTCTAATACCCTGCCGTTAAGATCCTTGGATAGCCTCCAACTGGGCAGTGGGCACTTTCGTAGCGATCTCACTAGGATCTTGGTAAATGGCTCTTTTGGTTGCGTGCGAAGCTGCGGTCACACTCCTATAGGACAATCTGCCAGAAGAATCTGGAAGATGAACGGCGCAGAATAGCAATGGTCGTCGAAGAGATGCCAAAACGATTCATAAAGAAAAAGGAAACAGGCCCCGAAGACCAACAGACCTAGTCGCAGACCCTACTAAGGCAGCACACAAGGTACATTGTATGTACATCGCAGCGTGGTATCTACCAGACGATGTCTCTCCAATTCTCTACAAGTTTTGGATTGTCCTGCCTCTTGTCAGCACTATTCTCATCGTAAGCCGACACTCATGCTCACCTTGTAAGTCTCGCCAAATTGATAGAATCCTCCCCTGAGAACACGTGCCTCAAAACTCAGTTCGCTCGGATGGAGAATGTTTCTCATTTCTTCGTAAACCTACGTAGTTATGAGTCTATGTTGAGGATCGCACGAACAGCATACCCTGGCAGCTTTCGGTCCACTAAGGAAGCATCTGTCAGAACCTACACCCCAACTGAAACTATTCATACCGCTCTTGACTTAGCCGACAATGGAAGATAACGGTAGGGATGCCCTTAGTATCTTTCATGAGTTGGTCCACCTCGTTCAAGAACTTCTCAGAGGGGACATGACGCGATCCCTTGATATTTCCGCCTACCCAGTCTTCATCGCGTACGTCGACAACGAGGTAGTCTTTGCGAGAATACGTTGATCAGGGCGCTTGATCGATACCAACAGGGATTGACATGCACCACACCTTTATTAGGTTTCTTGTCGCTCTGGATGATGGCTGCGAGTTCCTGCAACCGTTGCGTGAATCCAATATCAACCGACCTGTGAAGTAGATGCTTACAGGGGGATTTATGTATTTGACCATCGGAAAGGTGCTCGTCGGTCACCGTGGGAGGTCTCCCAAAAGATATCACAAAATGGAAATACCAAGTTGACCTGGTACCAAGTCCCTTCTCCGAGCCCCTCTCAGCTCTCAAACACCGAGTCACCAGCTTCGCGGATCACGTTGACATTGGGATACAGCTTAGCCACACCAGTGTTTGTCGTTTTGGGCCGCAGGTTTCGCCTCACTCCCTCCTGTTTCTACTTCCAGGAGCTTATAGAACTCGTCTATCGCATTCTCCTTTCCTCAGCCAAGCATCGACCGACGTAGAAGACAGACAAGGAGTAAAACAACTTCGAGTTCTCGGGCCGGTGCAGGATCGCCGTGGACATCTGGATGCTTATGGTTGCTGTGAACCACTGTCAGGCTGTGGAGTTGCGGTCGCTCTCTCCCTTTGCCCTCTCCTGCTAATTGTAAACCAAACCATCCCCTCAACGTATAACTCCAGAGATGCCTAAGGAAACCCTCAAGACTGCAGACAGCTCATCTAGCCAACGCAGGGTATGCGAATCCCACAGCACATTCTGGCGGCGAGGGGCCCTGATGCCGTTCCAGTATTCTCCATACCCGACTCCCTCGGCCTATGGGGGCACAAGTGTCTTGGCCAGGTCCCAGCGCAGACGACAACAGGAGGCCGAGGGACCACCAAAGTCACAGGAGCCATTTGTCACTAACCCTGCCACTTCAGTGGGGAACGAAGGACCACCTGCTGTATTTCAAGAGGTATGACATTATCTACGCATCCGCGAGCTGGATCTGAAGGGTCTAAATCTAACGAATACACCCAGCCCATGGCGATTGACCTTGAAAACGTCAGGGTCATTGTACTCAAACCTTCCACTTCCCCCAGTCCTGGAGAAACCACAGGAAAGGGACGTGCTGCTGCTACCAACGAGGTCCGTGCACGTGCATCACATCCATTGCTGATGCTTATGGATTCTATCAGGTACCAGGCGATATCCAACCTATTTCGATCGTACTTAGCAACACACAGGACGCACACATGGACTCCATTCCTGGCCCAGCGAAAATTGCTGGTAATTCAATTGATCTTGTAGATACTGCGATGACCCAGTTGGATGCCATCAACACTAGATATCGCCAAACCCTTAGCACTTTCAGTACGGTCATCAATGGCATCACACTTGTTTGTTATCCCAATTGAAGACGGTCAAGCTTGACTGATGATCACGCATAGGTCCATCCACACGCTCAAATGGCCCTGAGTGCATTGAACAGGGCCTCCAAGGTATGCATCGATCATGCCCCATGTCCTTGATTAACAGTAATCTGGATAGCTGATCCTGTTGCAAGAGAGTCTCGACGCATCTATCGGAGGCCTCGTCACTGGAATTGAACGAACTTATGAACTCATCCTGGAAAACAGGTCTTCATCGAAGATCAATGCTATGAAAGACGTCCTTGTGGAGATCGCCCAAGTCATACAAGAATGCGCGCAGTTTATCACAAAGTACTCGGAAACCAAAATTTTTTGTACACCACCTACTCCTGTGGCCTTCGTGAGGCTCACCTATTCACAGGGTCGTGGCTCGGCAAGAGTGCTCTCTATGAGACAACGATCAAGGTCACCAACTATAACCTGAAGTTAGAGAAGCTGATGCAAGAGCTCCGAGATCGATCAATTCCAGACATCCAATATGGCATCAAACAGATCTACGAAGATCTTAGCTCAAACTGCTTGGCTTGTGCGGACAGAGTCGGGCTGAATGATGCGAAGAAGTGCTTAGATGGCACAAGAATCGAGATCTTGAATGAAATCGTTGATTGGATCAACAACGCAGACGCTGCTACACCGCGCATCTTTTGGCTCTACGGACAGGCTGGAAAGGGGAAATCGGCCATCGCGCACACGATTGCTCTGCAAGCCCAGAATCTTGGCATGCTTGGATCATGCTTCTGCTTCAGTCGCGTTAGACGACACGACCAGCTCCATATGAAGCTCTTCCCGACCATCGCGCGTGATTTGGCTGATCGGGACCTCCGTTTGCGACCGATTCTGGTTGAGGTGACGACCAACAACCGTTCATTGAAGGACACGGCAGACATCGCAGCACATTGGAAAAAGCTCATTCTCGAACCCCTTTCCCAATTGAAAGGTTCCTCTACTGGAAATATCGTGGTGGTCATTGATGCTTTGGATGAGAGTGGTGTGGTGCACACGAGGGCGGCTGTTCTTAAGGTCCTTGCTGCATACGGTGCGGAGCTTCCAGCCAATATCCGGATTCTCCTGACTTCTCGGCCACTCGTGGACATTGGGGAGGCATTAAACACTAGTCCACATATCTATGCCAGGTCGCTCGATGCCATTGATACGGAGTTGACTATGCGCGACATTCGTCTTTATGTTTCTACCCGTCTGAAGAGTCTCCGTGACACGTTCTCCGACGAAAACCTCAAACAGCTCGCCGCGAAATCCGAATGGGCACGTCTGGCATGTGACTTCATATCCCCCCGAGTCGGAATGATCCCGAAGGACTGTTTCCATGAAATCATGTCTCATGCTCCTGGCGAAGCACTCTTCTCGACGAAATCTATACCACATTTTTGAAGGATCTTTTCAGAGGGTCCGAGGAGCGCCGAGTATTTCGTTCGGTCATGCGACAGATCCTATGGTTGAAGGAACCGCTCCCTATCAGTGCATTGGAGTTTGTGCGTGACAGGTTCCCTCGGGAGGATGATCGCTATCCCGTAGGATTCATCCTCAACTTCATGGCATCACTGCTTGCTGGTGCTAATGAGGTATTTACTCCTGTCCGCCCCCTGCATGCTTCGTTCTATGACTTTTTGCTCGATGAAAAGCGAAGCGGAGAGTTCTTTATTCAGCAGGGTGATGCACATCGAGATCTTGCTGTCACCTCGCTTTCTGTCATGCAAGCTGGTCTTCATTTCAATATCTGTAAACTGGAAACATCATACATATCCAATTTAGAGGTGGTAGACTTGGAAAAGAGGGTCCAAGAAAACATTCCACCACATCTGTTCTATTCATGTCGATTCTGGGCAACCCACCTCCAGGGTGCAGCATTTGATCCAGACCTGGCACAATTAGTGAGGAGGCTTGTCACTGGAGAGCAGATGCTATTTTGGTTGGAGGTCCTTGGTGTGTCAAAGTTGATTGGGGAGGCCTATTGGGCCCTGACCTCTGCTGAGGGATGGTTGCAGGTGAATCTATTCATGTACTATAATATGGGATGTCATCCCAGTAACATTGAATTAGCAGAGAAGAATGGCATATGAAGAACTGTTGGTGTTCATCAAGGATGGGATCAAATTTGTGCAGAACTTTGCTGGGATCATTGACAAAAGCACACCACACCTGTACTTGTCAGCATTGCCATTTTCACCATTAAAGTCAATGTTGGCAAGATCATTGATTGAAAAGTTTGCAAGAATTGCTCAAGTTACTGAGGGACAACAGGATGACTGGCCCAGGAATCAACAGGTTCTTCATGGGCACACAGACTCAGTCAACACAGTTGCATTCTCACATAATGGAAGGTACATTGTGTCAGGTTCTCGGGATAACACAATCCAACTTTGGGGTGCACAGACAGGTGGACAGGTGGGCAACCCCTTCCAAGGGCACAAAGACTCAGTCTTGTCAGTTGTCATGGTATTCTCACCAGATGGAAGGTATATTGTGTCAGGTTCTTGGGATGCCACAATCCGACTTTGGGATGCTGTCAAGACCGGTTCTTCACCGATCTGATCTCTACGAGGGGTCTGGGGGTCAGAGGTTGGTCTAGCGGTAAGACTGAGATGCTACGTAGCGTAGTTGCGCTTCCCGAATGATAGGAAGGCCGACCGAGGTTTATACGGAGTGTCCGAGGGTAAACGGTCAACGACCGAGTGCTTGTACGAGGACAGAGACGGAGAGTACGAAGGGAGAACAGATAGGAAGTATCTTATTCGATATTCGAACTGAAACTGCAACAGACTGAGTATCTAGGTATTTATACTAAGTAGAACGGATGAGGCGATGTACGGGAAGTCGGGATTACCAACGAGCGACGAGCGCAGTCGCGCTGCGCGCTGAGTAAGTATGGTAAGTGTGATAACCGGGTTACCGATAGACATCGTATTAGTAATGGAACGGGACGGGAACGTATAGTGACCGGAAACGAGAAAGGAAACACATTAAGTAATCGAACAGAGAGACAGATCGGACAGTGCGCTCACCGATCGGTGGCGCTACAAGACAGATAGAGAGAAACGGAAAAGGGGAGTACATACTATAAACAGACGGCGAACGCGTGGACGCGATTGGACAATAGGGTACAGGGTGATCGGATGTCACGGTCGTGACAGATGCACAGATGGGTGGCCAGGTGGGAAACCCCCTCCAAGGGCACACCTCCTCAGTCAACTCAGTTGCATTCTCACCAGATGGAAGGCACATTGTGTCAGGTTCTTTGGATAGGACAATCCAACTTTGGGATGCACAAATAGGTGGCCAGGTGGGACACCCCCTCCAAGGACACACCTCCTCAGTCTTGTCAGTTGCATTCTTACCAAATGGAAGGTACATTGTGTCATGTTCTGTGGATAAGACAATCTGACTTTGGGATGCACAGACAGGTGGACAGGTGGGTAACCCCCTCCAAGGGCACACCTCCTCAGTCAACTCGGTTGTATTCTCACCAGATGGAAGGCACATTGTGTCAGGTTCTTGGGATAACACAATCCGACTTTGGGATACACAGACAGGTGGCCAGGTGCCATATGGGGCCATCCCCCTCAAAAGGCACACCTCCCCAGTCTTTTCAGTTGCATTTTCACCAGATGGAAGGCACATTGTGTCAGGTTCTTTGGATAAGACAATCCAACTTTGGGATGTACAGACAGGCAGACAAGTGGGAAACCCCCTTAGAAGGCACACAGACTCAGTCCAGTCAGTTGCATTTTCACCAGATGGAAGGTACATTGTGTCAGGTTCTTTGGATAAGACAATCCAACTTTGGGATGCACAGACAGGAGACCAGGTGGGCACCCCCCTCCAAGGGCACACAGATTCAGTAAACACAGTTGCATTCTCACCAGATGGAAGATACATTGTGTCAGGTTCATTGGATAACACAATCCGACTTTGGGATGCACTGACAGGAGACCAGGTGGGCAACCCCCTCCAGAGGCACACAGACTCAGTCCAGTCAGTTGCATTCTCACCAGATGGAAGGCACATTGTGTCAGGTTCTTGGGATAGCACAATCCAAATTTGGGATGCACAGACAGGTGGAGAGCAAAATATAAATTCCCTCTCAAGTACACTCTCACCAATCCACTTCTCATCTTCAGCTGCACATGCACTACATGATGCTCAGAGTCTTTTTGTTGACATGCCCCATGTCAAATGGGACTGCCGAGACCTGATTCATTTGCAGAATGATGGCTGGATTGTGGGCCCAAATGGGCAACTGTTGCTGTGGGTGCCTCCTTCATACCATAAATCTTTTCTCTATACTCCATGGACACATCTGGTAATCCCAAGGGGTAATGCTGAGCTTGATTTGAGCAAAATGGCTCATGGCCTTGCTTGGCATAAATGTTACACATCTGATGCTAAGGATAAATAAGTATCTGGGAGAGCTATTGGTTACTTCACATTCTTATGTTGCATGTAATTTGAACTTTTGCCATTACAGTGACCTTTCTGTTTCTTCTCATTTCTTGTGTTGCACATAATAAATCAACCAGTCTCAAACAAAGACCAATATCTCATTGAGAATTGCTGGAATTCAAAAATTTGGACCTACTATTGACTCTGCACAATGGTATGCCAGGTAAGACACATTGTAATCAATGTAATTAGGTAAGTTAGAATAAGTATGGTTCGTATGACAAATAGGTGGTAAACACCAGGCTCCTTCCCATCCGTCACTGTTCGTGTGAGGGGTGACCAATCTCTTGGAAACGCACTAGTAGGATGGTTGGACAATGCACACATTGACGGATGTGTTCTCATACGCTTCACACAGATTACATTATTACTCCGAGCGGTACTCGAGGAAGAAATGAGACAGTTACATGGGGAAGAATTAGGGTATGATACACCGTGGGTGTAAGTTGTCTGTGTGGTATCCTACGGCTAGCGGATACATGTGGATGGAATATATCATGGGAAAGATTCTAGACGACCAGATTAATTCACATCCCAAGACGACCAGTAACAACGGCTCACCATAAAGTCATAGCGTGGCTTTCATACGTGCGTACCGCGCGTCTAGTCTTCGTAAGATGTGGCAAAAGCATTCATATCGCCGACGCAAGTGATATGCTCGTTGTCGAGATGGCGTTTGAGAGCATCGCGCCTGCTAAACTCCTTTCCACAACCCCCGATCATCATTTTCCCCTGCCAGTTATATGGCGCGGCATCTTTTGGCAGGTCGTATCTTCCCGCGTCTTTCAGGGGTACACCACAGCAGACCCACTGGGCAGGACGCCCGAAACGCGTATGGGTGCGGATATGGCGCTTGAGATCGGGAGTGCGATGGTTGCGCTGGACCCACTTGCAGTACGGACAAGCCCAGGGATTGTTCTTTTGGGAAGCAGCGGAGACGGTGCCAGGAACGGCCTGAACGTTGCGAGAAGGGGGGGACGAGCGGGGGCGTTTGGATGGGTGTGGAGCACATCCTACGCTGGCATTTTCAGATGCAGCGAGAGTGAGAGGCGCAGCCGCCATGGAGCGAGTGGACCGGCGTCGCTTTCCGGGATTAAGGGAGGACGAGGGGACGTACTCATCATCCGTCGCATCTCCGTCGCTTTCGGTATCGGCCTGGATGTCGGGCAAAGCAATTGACGCGTGGCTGGCAGATGAAGGAGGTTGAGAGCGCGAAGGACGCAAGGCTGGTGATGCGGAGGGAAGGAGGAACGGGGAATTTGCAAGGGTAGGAGGACCCGGGGGCTGACAAGTCACTGTTGCACAAGCAATAGAAGAGGGATGGTCTTTGTATTCGACAGGGGGGATGAAAGGCGACTCCGTGAGATCGACAACGCCGTCTGACTGGCTACCGAGAAGTAAGACCTTTGTTGCACAGAAGTGACTTGCATGACTTACAAAAGTAAAGGAGGACACGACGGCTGCCCGCAAGCGGGATAGTCAAAATTCAGGCCCAAATGGAGAGGTTCGGCTTCCGACTCTGAATCTGAGGTAAGGACATCGTCATTGGTGTCAGTGGAGGCAGCATCGTTGACGCGATCGGCCGCCTGGGAGCCCCCTGTCGATGGGGAGGATGTCGAGGCGGACGACAGAGAAGACAAGTAAGGGCTTGGAACGGGGATGCAGAGGGTGTCGGGCTTCTCCTCTGGGCTGAACTGAGCGAGCCAGGCCATATCGTCATCGTCGTCTTGGGCGCGGAGCTTCTCGTAGAGCTGAGCCATGGACTGGCGACGGTACAGAGTCATGGCAGATGGAGAGATAGGAGGGTCTCCCTCGTCTTGGGGGTTATATAGAGTTGTCTTTCTTTCATGACTTGCCGACCGCGTTGTGTTGTTCTGGGAACTCCGACACGCACCCTCGTTCGCAGTCACAACTCGAGGCAGCCTCGCTTCCCCACAAAGCAGCCGCCGTCCCACAGACTCGGCGCGTCAACGACACAAAAAGCAACGGACGGTCAAAGCAACGCCAGCGTGACTCCGTAAAAGACGTGCAGTTCTTCCTTATTTAAATCCGACAACCAACAGAGAAGGCACCGCCGGCCACTACCACAAAGGAACCAGGCCTCGTGCAGGCGGGCCTCGCCGACCCATCCCATCTCCTTTGTCTCTCATAGCTAGTTACAGTCTACCGTATTCGTTTGCCGTGTTGCACTGCCGGGCCCCATCTGCTGGCATGGTGAGCGGATGCAACGCACAGAAACGTAGCCCATGTACCCGCGTATCTTCTTCTTTCGTTTGGACTCGTGCGCGAACTGCTCGACTGGAACGCCCTGCCTGTACTTTTCCATACACCAAAGGATGTATCTGCCGACAACCCTCCGATCAGAAAACACAATGTCTCCAAGGACAAGCCCGTACCTCCGGTCCTTGACAGGCACATTGGTTCCTTTCAGCTCCCATCCATCTGTCCGCCAAAACGCTTCCCAGTTGTCCATCGACAATTTCTTCTCCGTCCCGCGTCCGATTGCCTTCAAGAAGTCACCCGGCGTAGCAATTTTGCCTGATCACTGCCCGGTGAGTCTATGGCTCTATTAGTAGATCGACGATGACATACCTCTTGGCTCTGGCAGCGACCGAATAGCTGGTGCATTGTGCACAGACCTCGCGCAGTGCCGCACGACACTGTCAGACAGGTGTCTCAATGAAAACATAGATCCAGGACTTCGAAGCTTGTTCGCGTTCACTACTGCCGTCGATCACGTGACATCCTCGGGCCTCCCCGAACAGACGTGCGTTTTACATATTACATCCCTAGACAGCATTATGAATACCGAGCTTTCAAAACATAGGCGCATCCCTCAAGAACAGCGTCTTCTCCTCCTTCTTTACCCACCGCGTGACGGCGTTCGCCGCGTTAATAACCGCAGTCTTGGGCAGCCTTGGTGATAAGGCGATATACAGTTCGAACGGCTGGGTAATCTATAGTGGGACTTCGTCAGCGTCCGATCGAGACCAGTAACAGTCACAACGGAAACTTCACCCAGCCCACCACAGTCTCTTTGTCTGTCCGTACACACTGCATCTTGAGTGTCCCGCACTGTCCCGATTTCGCATGGATCCCATCGTACAAATTCTGATACATCAGGACGAGTCTGCGGACAGAATTCATAGAGGCCGGCCCTAACGACGCACGACGAACCTCCGTTTTTCATCTGTGGTATCATAGGGATCCTCGAATATCGGAAAGGTAATTTGAACATGAGGCCGTGATTTATACACAAAGTGGCGTAACCCAGGAATTCCAAGCTGGGATACTGAATATTGCCCCTTTCCGGTATCCATCGCATCGGTGATGGCGTTAAGAATACCTTGGCTCTTCAGCTTCTGCGGGAAATCGTCAGTGAACGGGCATCGATCGAATGGACATCAGATGGACCTGAGCAACGGAATCGCACCAGCTGCGCATCGTTTCAAACTCACCGCCACCACTGATACATAAAAGACATATACTCGTATCAGGAACAACGTGAGGTTGCGGATTCGAGGGGCGCTCGTCCTCTCTGCTAGAGGGCGATGCACCTTCTGCGTGATGGGTCTCCGCCTCGTTCTGTTCAGGCTTCCACAAAAAGGATATGTACGCGTTTACGAAGCCCGCAGGATTGTACTTTGGTAGACAGACCGGGATCCAAGAGGCAGATGCAGGCGAATTGTATATAGACGGTGCATGTGCAGTGTTGACAAGTATATGGATATCTGTGAATGTATTAATATCACTACCAATCCAGTCGACAGGGTAAGAATACCAAACCTGCAGGATGTATCGAGTGCTTCCTCGGACGTACAAGTGTCACCACTTGTCCGCGCGCGACTAATATAATGTACAATGTATCCTGCAAAGACGTGAGATATCTCTTCTTTCAATGCTATTCCTTTACCTGCCTTCATCTTCGTGATGGGGACTAACGCATCGGCTACTCGCGTCCGCAAACTGGGATCCAGCTGCAGGCAATGCAACGACGACATAGTCATGGAGAGGTCCGACTCTAACCTCCCCAGAAGAGAGAAGAGAAAGGGCTCTGCACCTGGGACAATACGTTGAGATACAGATATTCACACCGAATGTACGATTTTACCATTCAGAAGACGTCTCAAATCAAAGTTTGTGCGACGCTCGAATATGCGTCTAAGTTGAGCGGCCGTGACGATACTGAGGATTTGCAGATGCAGATACTCCAGATGCGTCCGGATCTTGTCCGAAATAAGTTGCAACCCACGAAGGTGTACATAAGACAACTCACAACGGACTCGGGCTCTCCCCAGGTCGACGCGCATACATAATACAGCGGCGACCGCAAGAGGAACGTAATCCTCAGCTCGCCAGAATTGATCGATCGTAGTTTGTCGTTGTCATCGATGAACACCGATACTAACGCTTGAACGAGGCCCATGGTAGATGACAAAGTGTCCGAGTCTCCGTCTTCCCTCTGGCTGGTATATATAGTGATCGATTCCTGTCTGCTTCAGTGCTGTTTGGGGCGCATATGTGGAGATGTACCTTGTGAAAACTGGCTTCCCGGCATCGGTGAGTACGAAGTAGTCCCGTGAATGGTGGCAGGTCATGTTCATTGGGCTTTTACTCAATTGGTCAGGGGAATTAGCGATTATATAAGCAGAACTGGGGGAAACAAATACAGCCAAATAAGAGCTACGCTTTCACGGAGGCTCCACATTTGGTAGTCAGGAACAATCATTTACTGTAAGTAAGGGATGGGAGAAGACGAGCTAAGACAGGAAACTATGCTATGAGAACACCATTATACAACATGCTAACCCAAATCGAACAGAATATTATCAAGGTAAATGCCGTCCTGGTCTGATTAACCACTATACCAGGTGGTGCTTTGAGGTACACACTACCAATATCACCGAATACTATGCATGAACGTCATGTGAGAGTTGAGGTTGCGTTCCCGATTGAAAACACGGCCACAAGTGATGCAGGGATACTGCCTCGTTAAGTGAATCTCCCTGACATGGCGATAAATGTTGCCCATGGTCATGAGCACATTACATTGACAATAAGCCTGGGTTCTGAGGTTACTCATTATTCCATGGTAATCCTTCAAGTGGGCCGAGAACATATCCCTAAAGACTGGCACGCCACAGTACGTGTTACCGACGACCCAGCCGCATATGAGGTTCTCGCGCGGCGTTAGCAATCAGCTGTTGAGTGCCCTGACGAAGTGTAAGCTACAGGTTTCTTACACAATACAAATGGAAGTCACCTGTTCATTCCAGGCGTAGTTGTATCCGTTGTTTGCCTTGAGTAGAATCAGTGGATGAAGGGGTGAAATATGAAGGATGCTTAGATGCTCCTCCCTCTCTGCTGGACGCGAGTATTTATCTGTTCCATGGCGCTGAACAGAACTCCTGGTCTGCCTGCAAGACGGACGAGGATGGCGATGAAGATGTTGGATCCTACAAACTTAGTAGCAAATGTGACGGCCATAGAAACAGTATGGGGAGACCCTAAAACCAACAATCACAGAACAAGGATAGGCAGAAGGAAACCGATGCCATTTAACCAATCATATCTGCTGAGGACGTCTGTATTCCAATAAGGCTGCGGCAACATGATGGAACAAACCTTATGTTCACTCGGGAACGCCAGTTGACCAACCCGTGGAAGATGGTACACCACTAGGCATGAATTAAATCACATATAGACCGAGCAAGAACGTACAGGGGCAGTAGTCACGTATCTATGGTTGAGCAGTGAATGGAGGTCAAGTTGTTGGAATTATGGCGTTATTGACGTATTTGGTATGCTTATGTAATATGTAATCACAATGTTAGAGCGTTCACGCAGGTTCACGCCAATCTTTGGCCAATACACTGCCACCTTTCTATAGGTAAGGCTATGTCGACGATTTCCGTACACATTGGTGCATTTGAAACTAGGGGGATGATGTATGTAGTTATCGGTATTATTTGGCTACATATATTTCTTTTCCTCCACTCGTAAACCGAGGTATACCAAAAATGGAGACACAAGAAACGGGGAGCCGAACAAGTTCAGTGATACCTAGCGAATAGTACTTATCACTCACTTTGTATCCTGTTCATCTCCGCCCAGCGACTATGAGTAACCAACAGGATACCCAGATCTTCAACGCAACCTCTGCATACTCTCTCATTTTTGTTGCAGCCGTCGGCTTCTTCGCCAAAACTGCTTCGAATGCTCTGTTACCACGAAACGCTTCATGGCAGGACAAGCTCGCGTTCATCTGGCTGGTAAGATAAGCAGCAGAACGCAAAGCGACGCAACTTGCTGATACTTGATGTGCCCAGACATTTGATGCCGTGATTCATCTTGTCGTCGAAGGATCATTCATATATTTCTCCACGTTTGGCCGGACGGTCAATACCAGTAGTGGTGCCCTTGCTGAGTTGTGTGAGTTTATTTCGCTCTCTACCATTCCCTTGCATTATTGACCCGGAACCACAGGGAAGGAATATTCCCTTGCGGATGTACGCTGGGGGGTATCGGATCCCGGAGTTGTATCACTCGAAATAATGACCGTGCTGGGTGCGACTCCGCTTTGTTGTTATATCCTGAGACAACTAGTCAAGAATGACCCGGCCCGCCACTACTGGATCGTTGTCTTGTGCACTGCAGAACTTTATGGCATGTGAGTGACTCTACCGCCAACAGCTGAAATGAACATGTACTATCTGCAATACTGACTCGGTGCAGATGGATGACGTTTTGTCCCGAGTGGTTGACTGGAAGCCCCAACCTAAATACTTCAAATGCCCTGTACTTATGGGTATACCTTGTGGTAAGTGTGCTTACTAGTACATGACAATGCTGGTTTGTTAACCTTCCACGTCTTGTCCGTCACGGCAGTACATGAACATGATGTCAGTATTTTGTTTCGTTCTGAGAAACTTGTTTCTAATTATCATCGTTACCAGATGGGTCGTGATACCACTCTGGTTGATGGTTGATTCTTACGGTCACATTGCTAGGTCGCTCCGCCAAGTAGAAGGTGTTAAAGTCAAGAAAAATTGATAGTATTCCGGGAGGAATGAATACCCACCTGTCCACCCGTGTCGTACTATCTCACCCGTTCGAATACCTCTCATGTTACCCACAGATACTTGTGACTTAGCTAATCTCCCTATTTTGCGACCATAAAGGTGGAATGAACATCTGTTAACTGGCTAACTCGTTCAGGATTGTGTTCGATGAATCCGTCGTCTTTGTTTCGGACACTGTTCCACATTACCAGAACCAGTTATATTGTCACCGTTGTACGCGCTCCAGATCATGGCCGAGGTGTACCCCCTTTGCACGTGAGTACAACGGCAGGCGAACATGACTTGGTATGATCCCGAGAAGACACTGAAGCGATGGGCATAATATTGATGTTGACTAGGAACTTGTCCACTCTGCATCTTGTTCCATCGTGGCATCTGATGGTCCGATCTGTTCCGTAAATTTCTTGCGTTTAGAAGAGATGCTGATAAGTCCGTCCAGCTGGTATGGCTTGTCACGATACATACCGAGAGCCAGCCTTTCTGATGGCAATGTAGTCAGTGCTTCCTTTGTACCTCCGTCTTGTTGCCAAAGTTCACCTGATTTTTCGAAGGGATGATCACACTGAATGTGCCATCATAAAGATTCATTCAGAAGACGTCTCAAGTCGAAGTTTGTGCGATACTTGAATATGCGCCTAAGTTGAGCGGCTGTGACGATACTGAGGATTTGCAGGTGCAAATATTCCCGGATCTTGTTTGAATGACTCGTCGCAACCCACGAAGGTGTACGTAGGAACTCACGACGGTCTCGACTCTCCACAGGTCGACGCGCATACATAATACAGCGGCAACCGCAAGAGGTACTGATCCTCAGCTCGCCAGCGTTGATCGATCGCAGTTTGTCGTTGTCATCGATAAACACGGATACTGATGCTTGAACGGGAACTGGGCTCATGGTAGATGACAAAGTGTCAGAGTCTCCATCACTCCCTCCCGCTACGGCGATTCCTGTCCGCTTTCAGCACTGTTTGGTGCATATGTGGAAACGTACCTTCCCGGCATTTGTGAGTACAAAGTAGTCCCGTAGCCTCAATAGTGGCAGGACATGTTCAAATATTGGGCTTTTCGATTTACTCAATTAGTCAGGGGAACTAGCGATTATATAAGCAGTTGAACTTGGCAGGAATCGTTCAGCTATTATGAGTGACCAGCAGGATACCCAGATCTTCAATGCAGCCTCTGCATACTCTCTCGCTTTTGTTGCAGCCATTGGCTTCTTCGCCAAAACTGCTTCGAACGCTTTGTTACCGCGAAATGCTTCATGGCAAGATAGGCTCACGTTCATTTGGCTGGTAAGATAAGCGGCAGAACTCAAAGCAACGCAACTTGCTGATACTCGATGTGTCCAGACATTTGATGCCATGATTCATTTTGCCGTCGAAGGACCCTTCATATATTTCTCCATGTTTGGCCGGATGGTCAATACTAGTAGTGGCCCCTTGGCTGAGATGTGTGAGTTTATCTCGCTCTCTGCCATTCCCTTACATTATTGACCTGGAGCCACAGGGAAGGAATATTCCCTTGCGGATGCACGCTGGGGGGTATCGGATCCCGGAGTTGTATCACTCGAAATACTGACCGTGCTGGGTGCGACTCCGCTTTGTTGTTATATCACGAGACAACTAGTCAAGAATGACCCGGCCCGTCACTACTGGATCGTTATCTTGTCCACCGCAGAACTTTATGGCGGGTGAGTGGCTCCACCGCCGGCATGGATCTGTAATCCTGACGCGGTACAGATGGATGACGTTTTGTCCCGAATGGTTGACTGGAAGCCCCAACCTAGATACTTCGAATGCCCTGTACTTATGGGTATACCTTGTGGTAAGTGTGCTTGCCACGTATATGGTAGTGCCGGTCTTGTTAACTTTGTCCTTCACGGCAGTTCATGAACATGATGTCAGTATTTTGTTTCGTTCTGAGAAGTTTATTTCTAATTACATATCATGTTACCAGATGGGTCGTGGTACCACTCTGGTTGATGGTTGATTCTTACGGCCACATTGCTAGGTCGCTCCGCCAAGCCCAAGATGTTAAAGCCAAGAAAAATTGATAGTATTCTGGAAGGAATGGATACCCTGTGGTCCACCCGCGTCGTACTATCTCACTCGTTTACTTGTGACTTAGTTAATCTCCCCATGAAAGTGGAATGGACGTATGTTAACCACCCAACTCATTCAGGGTCGTGTTCGATGAATCTGTTGTCCTTTTTCCGGACACTGTTCGCCGTCGGTACCAGAAACCAGTTTTATTGTCACCGCTGTACGTGTTCCAGATTATGAGCTGACGTTTGCATGTGAGTACAACGGCAGGCGGAAATGACTTGGGTGTGATCCCGAGAAGACACTTTGAGGCGATAGGCATAAGATCGATGTTGGCTAGGAACTTGCAATTGTCCTCTCTGCATCTCGTTCCCTCGCAGCATCTAATTGTCTGATCTGTCCCGCAAGTTCCTCGCGTTTGGAAGAGATGCTGATTATCAGGTTCGTCCAGCTGGCATGGCCATTGCCATGATGCATACCAAGAGCTAGCCTTTCTGATTGCTACGTAGTCAGTGCTTCCTTTGTACTTACCTCCGTCTTATTGCCGAAGTCCACCTGATTTTTGGAAGGACTGTACTGTCCCGTTGGACACACAAGTCAAGCAAATGCAAGTTGGGCCAGTAACCAGGTATGGAGCAAATGAATTGCGCCGAATGCAGCCCGTCAGAAGGAACACTTTATCTGAGCATTTCATCTGGGTGAGAATCAGATGGCACCGCCCTGGTCCATGGAATCAGCCTCAAGGGTGCCGTTAGCGGAAGCCTATAAATTTTCTTGTTTGAAAGGCCCTCAACTGCCACACCAGAAATCACAAATGATAAAAAGCCTGCAGATTTCGAGTTTATCCATCATGTTAATACCAATGATTACACACCGAGTCACAGTCCTTAGAGCGATAGGGAACCAAAAAAAAAAATCAAAACAAAAGTCCATTAACTGTCCACTGTCCACACATGTAATCACGAGTGAAAGATCTGTCTGTAGCATCTATCAAAGAATAGGGCTACTGTCCAGGTAGTACTACAAACCACTTCAATCTCAGACTGAAGGAACGTATAATCGAAAATAAGTCCGTGTCCATGTCCGTATCCACGATCATGAAGAGTGTCCTATATTAGGTCGAGGGGATGGGCTTGATGGAGAATTGGGGGGAGGCATTGCCAGAGTCGCCGAATACTGGGGGGACTATGAGTGCATGCAAAGAAGATATTCAACGGCCGCTACGTACACACGACGATATAGTTGTCCATCGTTGTCAAGTTGGCGGGGACTATAAATTCAACGGAACCCGCGCTGAGGGGGAACTGGGAAGCAAGTGGATTGTCTTGAGAGAAATGAGTACAGGTCGGTGGTGAGGGTATTCGCCACACTTACGAATATCCAAGTTCTCTGAATCATCGGTTTGGTAGCCCAAGAGAAGAAGGCCTTTGGCATTCTGCAGCTCAGTGGGGAGGTTGTCTGTTTTCCAAGACGCTTTCTGCATGGAACCGGTGTACCAGACGGCGCCTGCGGTAGGATAGGTGATGGTAGGCCTGAAGGCAATGTTTTCGACTGGCTGCACGGGTGCAGCACGGGCGAAGTAAGAGATGGCCAAAACGAAGGCGAAGAAGAAGGAAAGCAAGGAGTTGAACATCGTTGGAACGTGAGACTCAAAAGTCGTTAGCAATGAGAATCTTGTCGAACTGGAGAGCGATCGTGGTTGAAAGAGAAGGTTGACTTACGGGAGTGTGGGAGGAAAAAAGGCGAGAATTTATGTTTATATATTCAGATGTGGCCCAAGACAATAATGGCATATCATTTGTGTGTAAGATTGACATACAACTTACGTGGACCTCTTCCGAAACCAATCGGATTAATACGCGGTTGGGAATGAACTTTTTTGTTGCTGGGACAACAATGAAACGCATCATTATTTGGATAGGCTTGAACACTTTTTCCTGTAAGGCTAAGCAATATATCAGCTGCATATATAC
>Ga0307518_10001179_pt1 | contig 19623 bp, 7 predicted proteins | sample 25_EM_MG_FD_203889 | JGI IMG/M metagenome (GOLD analysis project Ga0307518, IMG submission 203889) | Populus trichocarpa ectomycorrhiza microbial communities from riparian zone in the Pacific Northwest, United States - 25_EM | ecosystem: Host-associated > Plants > Roots > Unclassified | place...
GCGAGAATTTACGCCAATGGCAATGGCAATTATAGTGGCAACTAGTAAGAAAGAAGCAAAAATAGCGAGGACAAGCCTCTTGTTTTTCTTGGACATGGAAATGTACTGGCCGGCTTGGGTCATCTTTCTTGGTTTTTTGGAGGATAGTGAAGTAGGGTTTATGTGCTTCAAATGATGGTGTGGTGAAAGACCACACCATGAACCAATATATAGAGGCAAAAAAGTAAGTAATGTGGGAATATTATATATATTTCGATTGTTATATTAATAAAAATCAATTTTGATAGTGAATAATTCACTTCTACTCTAATGTTGAATAGCCGGGAAAAAGTAAATGTTTTGAGAATTTGAACTGGAATTTATCACAGTTAGATGATATTTTTCATCAATAAATTACACAGATAGCATAACATAAAGTTATAACTTTTAATCTGGTTGTCTAGAAACGAGCTTAAATATTTTTTTTTATTTGTATGGAATATTCAAGTTAATTTGCGTGTATTTCGATTAATCTTTACAGATATAAAATTAACAACTAAATAAATTTTTAATATCTATTAATTACAAGACTCGAATTTAAAATTACATTCTTAACCGCCTACTTAGATGATTTATCAAGGATTTAACTAGTTCGAAGGCTTGGCTTGCGGCCACCCTACAGACAAGGCATTTTGGTAAATTAAATTACATATATATTATATTAATTATATGGCACTACTTGTGTTTTAAATTCCATGCTTCCTAAAGATTTAATTTGTATAAAAGCCTGAAAAAATAAATCTTAAACTTAATAAAAAGAAAAGAAAAAAAATAAGGATGGAAATAAAATTATATTATACGGACTAAGATTTTTTTTAAAAAAAATCATACTTTTGTCAATAAAACCCCATATCAATCAGGAATTTCTAAATACTATTGAATAAAATGATAAATAAATGGTCGATGAAAAAATAAAACACCATTTTCTTTTAGTTTTTCTATTTATTAATTATTAATAGTTATTTGTTCCGATTAAGATTTAAGGAAGAATATTATTTATTATCTCACAAAAGGATACATATAATATTCATCATTGTTACGTACTGCACAAGTCCTTGACTTTTGTGGTAAAAGCTAAATATTGTATACTTCTTTGAATCAATAAAAAAAAAAGAAAAGAAATTAAAGAAAAGAATAATTCCTCTTCATACATATTTTTGCACGTTATGAATTAATTATGTTTATGGTAAATATTTGTGTATCACTTCCCCAAGTTTTTGAGAATAAATTTTTGAGTGAGAAAAATCTAGAATATATAGGTCTGAGTATTTATTTTTGTGTTATAACCTACTCTTTTCAAAATATTTTTTATTTAAAAAGATATTAATTTGATATTTTTGTTTTGTTTTTATAGATGATTTTAATTTGTTAATATTAAAAATATTTGTGAATTTGGTTTCTCTATCTTTAATTTCTATCCTTTTTATCTTTCTTTCTTTCTTATTTGGTTTTTAAATTTTTTATTCACTACTTTACTTTATTCTTTTCTTCCTCCATTAAATTAATTACAGATAATACTGCAGGAAGGAAGCTTTTAGGCATGCACCTTATTCGACGTGAAACATGTTTTTTTTTAATCATCTAAAAGCAGATGTGTTAAGATCATTAAATTTGATATTTAAATTTAATTTTAATCGATGAATATTTTAATTTGAAAATATGATTGTTGTCGGAAAACAAATCTTGGTGTTCATCCAATTATTTATATCAAATTTAGTCATTCATCTCACTATTATTGTGTTACATTTTTGAATAAATTATGTTATAAAGTCTAATACTATTGTTAGTAGCACATATTCTTAATTAATTGTTTCGATCAATTGGCTTTTTTTAATCTATTAACCTAAAATTATATATAGGTTTTCGGCCCCTAGTTAAGGTTCTAATTGCTAGCTTTTACTCCTTAATTACATGAAGAGAAATCTAATATTTTAATATTAACGACAACAATATAATTTAAAAAGAATTCGATCTCAAATTTAATTATTTTTTTTCATATCAATGAACAGGAATTATTTCTCTTTTTTTTTCTTCTTGTTTGTTTTTTGAATGGAAGATAGTGACTTGATTAAGCATAAAACAAAAATATAATTAACAAATTGCTTAATTAGGTAATCTAATCTAATCTTAGAACATAAAACAAAAATGTAAATAAATTGCATAGGAAGCATCAACCATATATAATAAAGAAGGTACGTACTGAGATGCTAAAGAGGGAAAGATGATAAAGAGGATTGCATGCATACCGAAACTTACATATGTTGAGTGCTCAAGAGGAAATGGGGATGCCTAAGTGCAGTATAATTTTTTACATGTAAAGCAAATTAGTGTATAAAAGCAAAATTAACATATTAAAAAAAAAAAACTGATATATAAAAGCAAATCTAACATAAAAAATGGGATTATTGGTTTCTAAAAAAAAAATTACACTGAATTAAAGTTGGGTATGTGCTCTTCAAAGAACTCAATTTGGCTAGAAAGACTGTGTCTAATTGTATATTGGACCTAGTGATAGTAAGGTACATGTGAAAAAATATTGATAATTTTGACGACTCTGCTAAAAACAAAACATAAAAAATCCAAGTATAATTGAAATTAACCCATAAAATATATCCGATTAATTAGAAAAAACGACATTCACTGTAACAAGAAATAAAAAAAAATAGTAAAACTAGTAGATCTAGAAAAAAAGAAAAAATAGCATAATTATATATATAAACCTCGTCAAATTCTTAACAAACATGAAAAAACAAAAGATTTTAAATTTGGGTCACTAATTATCTTGTTTTGATGAATAATAAATTAATTGGCAGTTTGTTTTAATCTTTACGCATTGCTTTGTGTTATTATATTTTTTGGTTAGGACTCTAGAGAAAAAAGATACAGAAACAGTAAAGAAAAGTAATTAAATTAAAAAGGTTATTTTTGTTTTTCATTTATATGGAGAGATAATTTTAAATTCAAGAATAACTAGTGAAATAATAATTTATTATTAGAAAGCCCATTACTTGTTATATTTAAATACTAAAAAAGAAATTCTAACATATTTTGCAAGGGTCCAAGCCCCTGCTTGCCACCTTTTAGTTCCGCCCCTGCCTAGGTGTCAATGGGATAAAAAGAATAATTGTACTGAAAATCACGAAGTTAATTTAATTCCATTTAAATTTAAATTTAGATGGAAAAATAACTCACAATACATAATTAACCCAAATAATCTATTCAAAAGATTACTTTGTAGAAAAAAAAATTATTTAGAGTAAAACTAGTTCAAAGGCTAGTGTTACATTACCATTACGGGTGAGACATTGTTTTTTTATTGAGTAAATGTAATCTCAAAATGTTTTTGAATATATGATGAATGTTAATATTGATAACATGGTTTTATTGAGTAAATGTAACCTCAAAAAATTTACTCTAAATGTTTTTTATTGAGTAAATGTAACATTACAGAAAGTTTGATGAACTCCATCAGGAATCATGGGGCACCATGTTCTTACAACTCAGAGATGATATTTCTTTGTTACCTCTTCGCTCGGAAGCTTGCTCCAAGTGCTTTGGATCCCTTGCTTAAAATGGCCGCAAAGGTCATGCAGTACTGATTTTGTTTCTCCTTTCTTCGCAGTATTGATAATGGATATACTGGTATTTGAATCTTGTTCCAATGATCCCACATACAACTGTAAGAAACCAGAATTAGAAAAATGCACGATTCCATGAATTAATGAAATGGATTCAAAATTCTGTGGTATATCAGTGGCCACACAAATGACCTGGAAATTTACATTAGTCCAGTAGATTTACATGGAAAGACAATGCGCTAACATTTACAAATCAATGGGACATCTTTAATAAATATGAAGAATTGTTCATCGTACAATACTGATGCATTGACCATTTCATTTTCCTAGACTAACAGTGGCCCTTCTACCATTTATGCTTGCAAGTGAAACTACAAACCAGAGACACTCTGGATATAACGCATTACTGGCCCAACTCAAAATCAAAACCTGAGAGAACCAGGCATTTTATCGAGTCACTTTATGCCCGAGAGTCATGCTGCTGCCTGCCGGTGGCTGTGTTGCCATTCAAGGGCTGCTGACGAATACTCTTCAGCCATGTCTGGAGGTCCATTTGGCTGGTACACAACAATAACCATAACCACATATTAGGAGAGTATGGGAATACAATCTACATGTCCAGGAAACTCAAAAGAACAGCTCGGCCAATTTATAAAGTCACTTTCCACAACACCTAAATGAATCTAAACATGCACATCTACACTTCCAGATTCTGAAGTGAATGTTGAATTATATAAAACTTCTACAGGAAAAAAAAAAATGTAGATACACCATTCTGTATGCAATATTTATAAACATGGTCAATGAAAATCAAATGACAGATAAATGAACCAAATGTAAGAGGAATACATTAAAAAAAAAGTGTACTGAAATGAATTAGCTCAATGTTTTAACTGCTTATCTTGCTATTTGTACATAGTTTTGAGATAATTACTTTTTGGGAAGTTTGGATTTTGTTAGGGAAGCACACGAAGGAAAATCAAATCCATCTGTAATTCCTTTTCAGATGGATAATTGACGCTAGAGGGAGGCCGTCTAAAAGTATCAATTTAACTACTAAATCCTTTTCCAGGGTCTTGTCGAAGGATCTTGGAACAAATAAGGGAGGTATACCTTTCCCTCAAATGAGCAAAATCTACTCAGCAACAACAATGGTTTAGAATTTTCTGTCAGAACCAAAATAGAACAATGAGCAAAGAGGATTGCATAGCAAGGATTCAAGCAGTTACCAGCTGCTGGTTGTCTTGCCATTCGTGTTGTCCAACGATCTGAGAGGATCCTACAGGATGGTGTCTGACCACTGCAGGTGATCCATAAGAATATTGACCTCCATTCTTTGAGGATTCAAATGGTACCTGTCCTGACATCTCTGGAGATTCATTTGGATGGTGTTCAATCACATGCGAGGTTCCTGATGGCTGCTGTTCCATATTACTGGACCATGATGCCTGCTGTACCCTACTTTGAGAGGACCATGACGGCTGCTGGCCTGCTGCTTGAGAAGACCGTGACAGATGCTGGCCTGCTGCTTGAAATGACCATGATGCCTGCTGTCCCCTACTTTGAGAAGACTGTGATTGCTGCTGCCCTCCTGTTTGAGAGGACCATGACGGCTGCTGCTCTCCTGTGTGAGAGGACCATGACGGATGCTGTCCAGTCTTAGAGGACCATGACGGGTGCTGTCCTGTCCGAGAAGACCATGACGGGTGCTGGCCTGCTGCTTGAGAAGACCGTGACGGATGCTGGCCTGCTGCTTGGGATGACCATGTAGATTGTTGCCCTGTCATTGTAGTTGCCCATATCAATGATTAAAGAACAGAATGAACAGGATTCAATGAGATTTAAAGAAGACAAAAGAATTACAACTTAAAAAAAGTTATTATTATAAACATTTAAAGAAAAACAGAATAAAGTAGATTCATAGAAGTTAAAGCTTCAATTGGATAATCACTACCTTGATAAGGTCTTAATGGAGGTTGCCAATCCATATCATGTAATCCCGATGGATGTATCTGGTCCATGTTATGGAATTCTGATGGCTGTTCCCTATTATGAGATCCTAGTGAAGGCTGCCCTGTCATCTGAGGAGATCCTAAATGTGCTTGTCTTGACATTGGATGGACACCCAAGGACTGTGATCTGGCAATCTGAGATTCACTTGAAACTGATCTTCCTGTCATCGGAGGATCCATATTATGTAATCCCAATGGATGTTTCTGATCCATATTAAGGAATTCTGATGGCTGTTGCCTATTATGAGATCCTATTGACGGCTGCCCTGTCATCTGAGGAGATCCTAATTGTGTCTGACCTGACAATGGATGGACACCAAAAGACTGTGATCTGGCAATCTGAGGTTCACTTGAAACTGATCTTCCTGTCATCGGAGAAGGCCCTAATGGCTGCCCACTTGCCATTTGAGCAGGTTCATGTTGAGAAGACCATGAAGATTGTTGTCCTGCTGTTTTATCTGCCCATATCAATGATTAAAGAAACAGAATGAACAAGATTCAATGAGATTGAAAGAAAACAAAAGAGTTACAATTTTTAAAAAATTAATTATTATAAACATTTAAAGAAAATCAGAATAAAGTAGAATGCCTATATATATATATATATATATATACACACGTGATAAAAAAGATTCACTGCTTGTAGTAAAATAACAAAAAAAAAAAAAAAAAACTGATCATAGAAGTTAAGGCTTTGATTGGATAACCATTACCTTGATAAGGTCTCAACGGATGTTGCTGATCCATATTATGTAATCCTGATAGAAGTTTCTTATCCATATTATGGAATTCTGATGGCTGTTGCCTATTATGAGATCCTGGTGATGGCTGCCCTGTCATCTGAGGAGATCCTAATTGTGTCTGTCCTGACATTGGATGGACACCAAAGGACTGTGATCTTGCAATCTGAGGTTCACTTGAAACTGATCTTCCTGTCATTGGAGAAGGCCCTAATGGCTGCCCACTTTCCATTTGAGAAGGTTCATGTTGAGAAGACCATGAAGATTGTTGCCCTGCCATTGTAGTTGCCCAAATCAATGATTAAAGAAACAGAATGAACAGGATTCAATGAGATTTAAAGAAAACAAAAGAATTACAACTTTAAAAAAGTTAATTATTATAAGCATTTAAAGAAAAACAGAAAAAAGTAAAACGCATTTACACACACACACACGATAAAAAAAGACCCATCCCTTGTAGTAAAAAAAAAACTGATCATTGAAGTAAAGCTTTGATTGGATAATCACTACCTTGATAAGGTCTCAATGGATGTTGCTGGTCCATATTATGGAATCCTGATGGATGTTTCTGATCCATATTATGGAATTCTGATGGCTGTTGCCTATTATGAGATCCTAGTGACTGCCGCCCTATCATCTGAGGAGATCCTAATTGTGTCTGTCCTGACATTGGATGGACACAAAAAGACTCTGATCTTGCAATCTGAGGTTCACTTGAAACTGATCTTTGTGTCATTGGAGAAGGCCCTAATGGCTGCCCACTTGCCATTTGAGCAGGTTCATGTTGAGAAGACCATGAAGATTGTTGCCCTGCCATTGTAGTTGCCCGTATCAATGATTAAAGAAACAGGATTCAATGAGATTTAAAGAAAACAAAAGAATTACAACTTAAAAAAGTTACAACTTAAAAAAGTTAATTATTATAAACATTTGAAGAAAAACAGAATAAAGTAAAGTAGAACGCAAAATAACATTTAAAGGGAAAAAAAAAAAAACTGATCATAGTAAAATAACATTTAAAGCTTCGATTGGATAACCACTACCTTGATAAGGTCTCAATGGATGTTGTTGATCCATATTAAGGAATTCTGATGGCTGTTGCTTATTATGAGATCCTAGTGATAGCTGCCCTGTCATCTGAGGAGATCCTAATTCTGTTTGTCTTGACATTGGATGGACACCGAAGGACTGTGGTCTTGCAATCTGAGGTTCACTTGAAACTGATCTTCCCATCATTGGCGAAGGCCCTAATGGCTGCCCACTTGCCATTTGAGCAGTTTCATGTTGACTTCGAGGCTGTCTTGCATAAGCAGGTCTTGAAATGTTAATCCACTTACTTTCATCCAAAACACTCTTAATCTCACTAGCCCGTCCAGCATTTCCAAAAACCTCAATTAAGAATTCCTTCAATGCAGGTGGAATACCAACACCGTATTTAATCATTTGGTCCAGCATATCCTTGCTTGCATCTAATTCCCCAGCACTACAAAGCCCTCGAACCACAACATCATAGATTGAGGAGTCTGGTTTAGGATCTTTGCTTCCCATTTTGGTCAAAATCTCTGCAGACTCCACTTCCTTGCCATTCTTAATCAACTCACCAAATACCGTAGTCCCAAAGCTTGCCACAACTCTCAAACCAGCATCTGCCATTTTATTGAGCGTTCTCAAAACATCATCAATCTCTTCCCTCTTTAAATATGCATCAATTAAAGTCCTAAAAGTCACGACATCAGGGGTCAAGCACTTGGCCAACAATGCTGCAAAAAACTCCTCCGCGTGCTCCATCATCCCATTCTCGCAAAATCTTGCGATAATATTGTTGTACCCCGCAACATCCATTTGAAAAGGCTTAGACCCTGACTTTGTCCCCGCCTTTTTAAATGTATGAATTGCCTCCTCAAACCCTGCTTCCTTGAAGCACTCATTCACCATTATATTAAAAGTATCAGAGTTTACGGCTTGTTGAGTCGGTGGGGTATGATTATCCAGCATATGCTCAAACAAAGCACAAGCAGCCTCTTTCTTCCCATATCTAACCAAAACCTCCAAAATGGTATTACAAGTAGCAGGCACCACCTTAAAATTTTTATCCTGCCACGACTTGTAACTTCCCATAGCCTCCTTATCCTTCCCTTGCTTAAACCACCAATCCATAAACGTGGCATTAATCACTCCATCATAAACCAAGCACCTCTCTTTCAACTCATCGAAAAACTCATTAGCCTTCTCCAAGTACCCCAACTCCAAAAACCCTTTGATAACATTATTATAGACTAGCGAATCTGCACCATGCCCTTTAGCCAACATCTCCCTCAACAAAGCAACGGCATCCTCAATCCTCCCAGCATCAATCAACCCTTTAGTCAAATGCCTATAGGTCACTGACGATGGTGAAAACAGAGCTGTCTCAATTATACGCCTATAAATCTCAAGCCCCAAATCAACTTTTCCCTCATCACAATGCGCATTGATCAAATTATTATAAGAAACAACATTAGGCACTATATTATGTTTTTCAAAAAAGAAATTAAATAGCGAAACTGCATCATCATATCTGCATATCAATCACAATACAATCATTAAACATCACAAATTACATTCACAACAATAACTCACAGAAAACAGAAATGCCCACAATCTATAATTTAGCTTACTCTGTATCAAAGAATATACCTTTTCGCGCGATACATAGCAGCTATGATGGCATTGCAAGTAAAAACAGTGGGGCGAGTTCGGGAATAAACAGAATTGCGAGCGACAAGGGAAGCAGTGTCGAGATCATAAGCGCGTATTAGGGATTGGACCCGATTGTGGAGATTAAGGCGATGGCCAGTTAATGCGTTTGTGGAGTCAGGGAGGCGAGGAGCGTTGGGGTCAGGAGGGGGAGGGGGAGGGTTGCTTTGCATTGCTTGGAATGGAGGGTCGATTCGGAGACGACGCCTTCTTTTCCTACGATCTGCTGCGGCTTCTTCGGCGGAGGAGAAGGCGAATGTGCGGGACGGTGGAAGGAGTGGGGAGGTCGAGATTGGAGGGCTAAGGTTTGGGGTATGAACGAGGGGAGAAAGACTGAGGTGGTAAAGAGCACGGATTAGAGGGTGATTGTTGATTGTTAAAGTGGCGGAGGAGCGGCGGAGGAGGAGGAGGAGATAGAGGGACATCTTTTAGTGTTTTTGAAGGAGGAAGTGGCGGTGGTGATGGGTCACTGGTGACAGAGACTAGGGAGATGTGGGTGCGAAGCAGAAGAGAAGAGGGTTTAAGGCTTAAACCCTGTAGTGAGGATTTAACATCAACCCCTAGAAATGAAACAGCTGACGGTGTCATTTAGGCTGTGTTTGGTTAGGTATTATTTTTTAAAATAATTTTTATTTAAAAATATATTAAAATAATATATTTTTTTAAATCATTTTTAATACAACATGACCACGTGAAAAAACCGGGTGTAACACAGTTTGATGAACAGAAGCTTGAATAATAAGAAAACAGATTTCAATAAATCAAAAATTATTCTCAAGATACATCAAGAAAGCTGTCCAGAACCACTCCTTTCAAAACCAAATCTGTAAGAGTCTCCAAAACCAACTGTATGTACACCATTTAAAGAATCAGACCCCTATCTATGGAAACCAGCAACTGACACAATGGGTGTATCTCCCATTTCTTTTTTAGCTGGGGAAGATAAAGACCAAAGAATCATAACATTGCAATAATCTCTTTCAATGCTGGCTTGCGAAACATTCGCCCCGTTTCTTCCAATCATTGATCACATGACTTTGATCCGCCTGAGACTTGGCTGTTCAGAGATCTTCTTGCCTCGCCAAGAAAATGTGTCAGCATTAACATTCACTTGATAAACACAGTTCAGTATCTGGTTTGGTTGGCAAACTGTTGATATGGATCAACCCAACATCTGTCCTCATTCACCGCATCTTCCCATCTCTTGTGGAAGATATTCATCTCAACATATGACTGTGTCCTCACCTGCACAAGACAATGGCACACCAACCAAAATGGTTTAAGGTAAGTAAAGTATATAATGAGTACAGAGATTGAGGAGGAGAAGAGTTAAGTTTGCAAGATCTGCAGTTCATTTGAACAAAAAGAAACCGAATCTACTAAATAAAACAAGGCAAAAAAAAACAGCATACTTGGGGTCTTTTATCAACTTCCTTGGACTCGGACAGTAGTACCTGCAATATACAAGACATGAACAACCATTATTTACTGGCAAAGAATCCTGGTGTGTCATTACAGAAAGTTCAGATGACTCCATTAAGCTACTGTGTTTCCAAAGTAATATTTGCAAGAAAAATGAACTTGGGCATTACTTGTAAGAAAAATGAAACCTGGGCATCACAATTTAAGAGTATGAACTTCATAGTACAGTGCAATGGAAAATCCTGGTTTGTTCAAAATCATTGCAGCAGATTATCCAGCCTATCGATCTGGTGATTGCTATGATGTTTTATTCATGTAATATTTATAATCTTGTTTTGGATGAATTTGATGATGTTTGTTTCGTGTAATATAATTTCATGCACCAACATTACAACACACCAAAGCATGGCATCAAAGGAGGCTTTAAACCACACAAAGGTCTAACTAATGCAGGCAGCAACAGGCAAACCACAAGAGTTTGTAAGACTAGACTAGCCTTTGCTAATTAATCCAAGAACAAAGAGAACAAGAAGAAAGAATAAGCAGTTATAGCATCCCACTCCTACAATTATGCTATCATAAGGAATATAAGAAATACTTGCCTCACTTCCATTAAAGACGCCAAGGGTCGAAAGACCAAGATGAACTACATACTCAGCATCAACCACGCCAACATTTTTTGTCCAGTCACCCTAAGAACTAGAAACATCACTACCATAGCCAAACAAAAAGATCCTTTTTTTTTTGTTGACAAGCAGTAAAACCAAGGGAATCACAAAATGAATAGGAATTAAAGGGTTACTTGTGCACAATGACCAAGTTTTCTATCCAGGCCCCACGCATGAATCAAGTCATTCTGCAAAGATTAAAAAGCAAATTAGAGATGATGGAGCAGCTAGGTACTACATGATCTGTAAAGCACAAAAGTAAATTGTGATTAATTCCACAGCCAAGCCAAGCATGGGATGTAAATTTAAAGGGCAAGCACTCTACTCTAACATAATGATTAAGAAATAAAGAACACCATCCTTCTATTTGGATCCATTCAATCTAATTAGCAATATACCTCTTCCTACTGAGACAAAGTGGTCAAGATTTCAATTTGTTGTAGGTTGTTAACTACTGAAGTTCACAATTTGGTTGAGTGCCACAAAACACACCCATCATTGTCATGATATGGAAAAGATTCAATCATTCAAAGGTTTGATACCTGGATCATGTACCATGTACATCGCCAAGCTGCCTTTGAGAAGACAGGTGCCATCATTTCCACCCATCTGCATAGAAAGATTTTTTTTTATTTTATAAACACTGTACTTCTTGTTGTTCAATTAAAAAAAAAATCTCTTTCCAACAAAAAGGCTACTCTTCTGCAACAAAATTAACAATTATAATGATATTGCAATTAAAAACTAAAGAGTTGGAGTTGGTCATTATTTAAGATTTACCCTGTGCACGGAGGTAAAGTGCTATTGTTATAACACCTTCCGTTGCCTTTGAGCTTCAATATTTTCCTGTTGAAAAATCAACCTAAAAGAGTTAAGATAGAAGTCTATCCACTATCCACAACTAATTTCCTGAAATGAAAAGCATCTATACTGGACAATCATACAGTACAATAATAACAACCACAGATTACAAGGACTTCTCTTCTAGAAGCCTAGGCTCCCCTACCCCCCTTCTTTGATAAATATCCTATGGATTCATGATGCACACATTCGTAGAGCCATCACAATGCGAAGAAAATAGACTTCATTGCTAAAAGCACAATGGAGTCAGAATTGATAGTCTTATGATGAAGCTGGGCCAAACAGATTATGATGATTCTCTAATTCCTACAACACCCTGGAATAATTTTCAGTGTTGGCATGCTCCTAAACCTTGAAGAGCCTTGGACCTATTATTTTGAATTCTCATAGACAGGTAGAAGTAAGCATTAGAAGATTAAATGACTGCACCTTTCACAGATTTTCCAATTATTTAAAACAATCAGAACAGGGAAAAGAACAGCCCAAACAGAAGTAAGAAATTTTAAGAAGAGAAGAATACTTCACATCTTAAGAATCACCTTCATTACCACAAATTCACAATGGTTGATTACTGGATAACCTAGAAAAGTAGGTAGCTGAAACAGAATTGGATTAGTTCAAGCAAAATTTGTGTTTGATTCAACCAGTAATACTTTTACATTCTTAGTAATTTCAGCTTTGAGTGTGCTTGAAGGTCTTGGATAGTAACAATAAAAGCTCTTCACAAACAAAGATGCCAAGAAGAATTTTATTAAAATGTTCGTATCCAAGTAAACTCCATTGCAATGCTCTTCATCTGCTCAACAGAATTTGATGGCATACAATAGCTAGAATGATCAGTGCAACCATTTAAATCATTCCAGAAAGGAATGTATTCTAATATACACTAACCTGTGCGCCCTGGAGTTCCTTGTACGTGAAGTAATTGGATTATGAATGGTAGATCTAGCAGGATCAAGTGCTGGCTGTGATACTTCTAGTCCCTCCTCTTTAACAATTGACAGATATCTGCAATGAATTCAACATGTGCGATACTTTTCATGAAATCACAATCCACAAAACCACTTGTAGTCCTATTCAAAAAGGAAAAGAAGAAATAGAAGTGCTCGTCAGCTTATATCACTAGGTATTTAAGATGTTTAACTTGTTTGACCTAAGTCAGCAAGGGCATTCAGTAGTGAAAAGACTCATTTTCCATTACAACAAGAAAATAACATGCGCGACAGGAAAAATGCATCCAGACAAGGAGCTTTCACTGTTTTTGAGAATTTCACTAGATGTGAATATTTTACTCGTATGTTAAAAAGCATGGGCACCATGACCATTGAAGATGGCCATCCAAGTAGTAGTTAGTAAACATTGGGATACTGTTTTTAGGAAACAAAATGGAGACACAGTACCACTTTTCGTTTCCAAGAATGCTTACCGTCTTGGATTAAAATTCTCAACTCCAAGGTCTTCATCCCAAAGAAATATATAATTGTATTCAGCAACTATATCAGGATGCAGGAAACGCTTGGCAAACCACCTGTGCAATCAAAGTAACTGTTCATCTAAGGATGGATGATATGAGATGGTATAAACAATACTTAAATACACACGTGCACATCAACATGAACAAATGCATGGCAGTGTGTCCTGCAAATGCATATAAACATATATGTGCCAATCTGTGTGCACATGACCAATTCCATTCGTGATTCAAGGAAACATCAATTTGGGATGAATCAAGCTTACCATTTTGTTTGATTTACTGCAGATACATGGATGGCACTGTCACTCCATGATAAATCTCTCCATTTGTCCACAACACCATCATAATGAAAAAGCATCACAACAAAATCACTTAAAGGAAACTGCAGGAAAAATATATATATCAAGTACAAATATGCACTAAATATTTGAACACCAACAATATATCAAGATTGGCAGCCACCTTTGTAACAATTCGGTCCACTATTTCCTTTTGCTTTATTCCAACTGCAATTGCTAGCAAGCTCGCTGAAGGTTGTGGATTGTCCTGGAAAAAGCAATGCCATACTCGATAAGGAAAGATGAGAAAGGTTTCCATCAGGGAATACAAGAAACCATTTCTGAAAGTTGATTCTGTCTAGTTCTGGACTACTAGAAGAAAATACTCATTTGGATTTTAAATCTACACCCACTTTACAAATTAAGTCAAAGACTACATTTCCAAATCAATCTAATGAAGACCATATCCTCATATTTGAATGCCGTATGTACTCAAGTTCATGTGTCAAATCTTGTCTGAAAGAGCAGACTAACCTCTCTTTTTTTAAGGAAAAAAAAACAATTAACTATGGTTTAAGATAGTGTAAGTCAACACGGAGCATATTGCTTGTTTTTGCAGTGTACTAATAAAACTTAGAATAGTTCATGTTATCCTATCCCTGGTCTATGATGCGATGTTAGATCTTCAATGTCTACCAATCACGTTTCACATGTAAAGGAACAACACCATTACCCTTCTGAGTAATGTGATGCAAATGTAATTGCTATGATCTAGAAAACTATTATATAAACGACCTGCAGAACTTAAAGACTTTGATGAAGATGAGGTTCCTTGCACCCAGTAACTAATCTGATGAACATAATGTTCCTTCTCAAATATATTGAGCATCAGAATTGAATTTACTTACATCGTTCAAAGAAGAGCCCCATAAAGGCTGCATTTTGTAGTTAGATTTCTCGTTAACTATGCCTTGAGGCAATGCCACACTTCCAGAAGGCCTGCAACGATCCTGAGCAGAAAAAAGATAGAAATCATAAAGAAATTCAAGTCTTGATGAACCACTTTAAGATCTTTAAAATGTCTTTTCATTTCAAACTTTTTCTAAAAGAGACAAACCTTGCATTCATCAGATTTCTGCATCGCCTCAATCAATTTCCATGCATTCAGTCTCTGCATGGATGAATACCAGTAGAAGATCATCTTGTAAGTATGTTTTAGATCATCTAAAAATCTGACATGTTCAAAACAAATCAATGACAGGCTAGTAAAATTTCAATCACTTGAATCTTTTATGTCTAGAACAGCTTGGTTAGTCTCCAACTAGAGCAGACACACTACACTACATTAGTCTGCAAATGGACCAGATACAATTTCATTTTAAGATCACAGTTCAAGCCTGGATTTTCAGATACCAAAATCATATATCCCAGGTGCTTTCAATGTACATAACACCATTAATTCTGAACCTCATGGCAGTAACTTTCCAATTCAAATAAACTAGACAACAATTGCTAAAATACCCAGAAAACACCCCTTGCTTAATTTTTTCCAGTAATTTTCATATTAAATGAAAGAAACAAAAATTGACAAGATAACCAGAAAATCCCCCTTGGTTAATTTTCCAGTGTTTCTGTTCTTCCCAACATTTCATGCTTCATTACATAATTTTGTCTCTTCATTTAAAGGTCAGTCTGTCATGTAGAAATTGACTGCCTTAACTAAAAGCACTAATCAAAATCAACTTCTAAAAAGAATCAATTGAATAGTGACTTTGTATGTGACGAAACGAGGGTAGAAACTCAGAAGAAAAGGCACTTAAAATTTCAAGAACAAAGCTAACATAAAATCATTCTTCTATTTGTAAATAAACCTCATTCAGGCTCTGCCCTAGAATATTAAAATCCTCTTAAAAGATCATGCCACCATCATTTCACAAAAGTAAATTTTAACAAAACACCACCATAAGAGATACTTACTTCCTTGTACTGCTTCCCAACAAATGCAGAACCAACAAAGTAAATGCTACATATCATAGAAACTGCAATGAGGAGACTGCAGAGGCATGATCCTTTCTTAGGATCTGGTGGTGCAGACGCCTGAGAAGGTAATGGAACATGAAAACTTATAATCTCATTTTGTTTCATGGGAGCAGGGCTGTAAATGTCCATGCAAAGGAAAAGAGGTGCATAAAACAAAGATTCAGTTGATGAAAAAGTAGTTCTATAGTCTGATAATCATAAGCACTCTTCCAGGCATGTTTGATTTTGTTTCATGGGACCAGGGCTGTAAATGGCTGAGCAAAGCAAAAGAGGTGCGTAAAACAAAGATTCAGATGAAAAAAGAAGTTCTATAAGTCTGGTAATCATGAGCAGTCTTCCAGGCATGTTTGATGCATTCACCAATATGCTTCTTAGAGGACAGTCTAACGATACAATACTCAAAATTCTACCAAGTCAGCTCTAATATTAAGAAGCAAGACCAACCAAAATCATATTGAGGTTTGAGTGACCTCCGTATATCTCTCGTGGTATTTGGTCATGACCCAGGAAAAAAAAAGTCCACATAAAACCTAGATAGTCGACAACTTAAGAAAGCAATCATCAAGTCATTGACTCCCAACACTGATATATATAATGAAGTAAATCACAGAAAGAAAAATAAAAATCACATCTTGAGCTGATGTCAAGTAGGACAAATAACTTCAAATCCAAAACTTAGTTTGTCTCAGGAAAACATCACATGTAATTTCACATCATCAACCAAACATTTTAGCACCAAATGAGAAACAGTGGTTCTAAACTCTAAATCAGTGGCTTAATTTCTAGACACTGCACCCGTAACTGAATAGCTACATATTTCTGTCAAGATTTGAAATTGTCTCACAATCAGTCAGTTATAGAAAAAGTTCAGAGAATTGAACACATAACTCTTTAAACTTCAATAAAGACAACAAGTCCTATGTGCAATCATTAAAATATAAGTCCCCATTCAAGCACCAAGACAATTTGAAAACAATGACCTCTTACCTTTTCTTTTTAATATAATAAACGGCAACAACTTTGGCTAAAACTAAGGTAAAGAAACACTCTAATAAAAATTCCACATTTAAATCACAAATAATAAACCTGAGAGACCAAAATTTTTAACTCTCTCTGCATCTCCTCTTTTTCTCAGCAACTAAACAAAAGGTCAAAGAAAAGATGTTTCAATTTCCAAACAAAAGGGTCATCCATCCATTTCCATTTATCCCACAATAATTATGATAAAGTAAAACAAAACAAAATTGACTGCTTTAACCAAACCCGCTGGACAACATCAGCATCCAAATATAAAAATCAATAGAATCAGTGCTGATTGAGACTACTTGTCACAAAACAATCAATAGAAACATCTTGAGGTTCTGGTGACCTCTGAATATCTCCCATGCTATTTTGCCACCACCGGAAAATAGAAAGTAGAAAGAAAAGAAAAGCCCTCCTTCATAACCAAACAATCAACAACTTAAAGCGTTCAGAAAGCCATCCTCAAGACAAAGACCAATCACTCATGAAAAATTAACAAAGAATTCACTGTTGGAAAAAAAAATCATATCTTGAACTATTACCAAGTAAAACAAACGGTCAGGTGGTGAAAGTAAGAAACAGGTCACAGACAACTTCATCTTGACATAGTAGAAAAGAACTGATTTCCAAAGTCTAAACCCGTGTTGCAAATATCATCATTTCAATTATTTCTGATGAAAACTGAGCAGCTAAATTTTGAAATTGTCACACGGGTCAGTTATGGCACAAAGTTTAGACAATTGAACATATGAACGAACACTTTAAATCTCTTCATGAGATTACAAGTCCTGTGAAGTAAATGTTCGAATTCAAGCATCCACTCCTTCCACGAAACTAAAGGGATAGAGAGGATTGCCAGCAAAACCTCTTCAATTATGGCTATAAAAGCAAGGTCTTGTTTTATTATTATTATTATTATTTGGAAAGCCAATAGAATAAAATTTGAACTTGAAAGTTCAATTTGATTTCAAAAAGAGAATAAAAATTTGAAACGTTTTCGAAGGGACCCTAAGATGAACGTTTCTCATGCAAACACAAACTAAAGTTACAATTTTTAAGTCTAGAAAACAGAAACAAACACATAGGATGAGACCCAAAAGTTTGAAAGCTCCTCTGGTTCTTCCTCGGCAATCAAACAGAAGGGAAAGAAAAGACATGAAAAAGTCATACTTTCCCATTTAAACAAACATAAACGTATAAAAAGATATATTAAGAGAGAGAGAGAGAGAGAGAGAGAGAGAATGCAACAAGTCAAGTTCACAACCACTAAAGCTTAACAATTTAAACGAAAAAGACAAGGAAAAGGATCACAGAAATCATCCCAAAACCCACCAGACTATGCATGTGAGAGAAAGAGTGAGCTTACACAGTTAAGAGCCTTCATTTTGCTGGAACAAAAATGAGAAGCAGCGCGGCGTCAGAAAGAGAAGATGCCCCAGAAAAGATGGAAAGAAAAGGAGGAGACCCTATTTTTATTTCTTGGTGATAAATGTAAATGAACATGAAAAAGAAGAGCTCTGTAGTTGGGTAAAGCTAAGAGTCTCAAGGAAAGTTGATGAGAGAAAGTAAAGCAGAAAAGGCAAAAAGAAGCCAAAACCCACCAAAAACAAACATTTTGTCAAACTCCCTAACATCTTCCTTCCACGAACGACACCATAATTGCTAAGCCAAAGCAAGGTAGGACACAGGAGCAGAGAGAGTACTTGGTGAGAGACGCAGATTGTGGAAAAGGCAAGAACACGGACATGCTAGAGAGGGAGGAGAGAATGTAGGGAGAGTGGGGAAGGGTGTAACTTACAATAAGTTAGTTCTCCAAACTTAAAATAAGTTATTCTTGAAAAGGAGAGAAAATGCACTGAAAATATATTAAATTAATACTTTTTAAAATATTTCTTAATAATATTAATATGTTAATAGTAAAAATAAAATTATTTCTTAAAAATTACTATGTACCATATTATTAAATATACACTAAAAAAAACTTTAAAGGAGGAAATATTGATCCTACTATTAAAAGAAAATTGATAAAACCTCTATCAATCAACTTAAAAATTATTATTTTTTATTTATTTCTTTCATGTATTAATAATATGTAATAGTTATTGTAAGATTTTTATTATATCTGCTCCAAGATGCTCTATGATTTGCAACATTTAATTTTATTTATTATTTTTTATAGGGTCATGATTAATGCCTTGTGGTGAAATCATGCCCAAGCCCATATGATTTTTCTTCATATTAATTAGCATTAGCATGCCAATTATCCAAAATTAATGAATTCATATAATATTGCACAATGAAGATTCCTATAATATTTTAATCTTGAAGAGCTAGGACTAATCATGACTGAATTAATTAATCAATAATCATAACAAATGAAAATAAAATAAAATAAAAGGTGTCTTTATAAAACTATCAAATAGTTTCAAGTATTTCAACCACACCTGTTTTTAAGCCATTAAAATATGATAAATCAACATCAAGTGTATTGTATAGCTTTTCAGCTCCACGAGCATCATTCAATCATGTTTATTTTTGTATTTTAAAAAAAATTAAATTTTTTTATTTTAAATTAATGTTTTTTTGGTATTTTTCGATTATTTTAAAGCGTTGATATTAAAAATAATTTTTTAAAAATAAAAAATATTATTTTAATATATTTATAAGTAAAAAACACTTTAAAAATAATCATAACCACACTTTCAAACACATGTAAATTCACTATGGAATTCACATGAAGCTACATTTTAGC
>Ga0307518_10001180_pt1 | contig 19617 bp, 6 predicted proteins | sample 25_EM_MG_FD_203889 | JGI IMG/M metagenome (GOLD analysis project Ga0307518, IMG submission 203889) | Populus trichocarpa ectomycorrhiza microbial communities from riparian zone in the Pacific Northwest, United States - 25_EM | ecosystem: Host-associated > Plants > Roots > Unclassified | place...
ATAAAAAAAATAAGTGCGATATTTGATATATAAATAAAATAAAATCAAATAGAACGAGATGAAATTAAAAAACAATCTTAAAAAAAATAAAAAACAAAGAAAGAGAATCATAAATGAATTTTTTTTTTATCAAAATAATATATTTTTACTTTTTAGTTGAATAAAAAATTAAGCAATTGGCCAGGAGAAATCATGTTAACCCCCATTAATTATTTTTTACTATTTTTTTAATCAAAATAATGTTATTTTTAGTTCTTGTAAAATAAAAAAATCTAATTGATCCTGGTAACCCCAATCATTCAACCCAACCCGCGACCTAAGACATGACAGGGGTCGACTCTTATGCTAGGTTTTAAAAGCATGATAAAAAAAATAAACACAAAAAATAAAATAAAAATTCAATGAAATTAAACAACGAGAAATGAAATTGTCAAAAAAACAATTAATTAATAAGATAACTCAAAATAAAATATCTGCAATTATAAAAATAAGAATAAAATTCAACAAAAATATAATTTAAAATAAATGATTATGGATGAAATCAAAAAATAAAATCCAATTAAAAAAATATAAAAATAAAAATTAATAAGAATAAAAAAATAATAATCAAATTTGATAAAACAATTCTAAAAAATAAAATATCAAGCAATCAAATTGAAAAAAAAAATAAATACAATTAAAAAAATCAAAGATTACTTTGTAATTTTGCAAAGCACGCGTCAACTACTTTTTATTTATTTATAAAAAGATCATAATTCACGAGATGATTGCAAAAAAATCTTGGTTCAAAAACCAAATATTTTAGGAAAAAAAAAAAAAGACTTCAAGGGCTATGGAATAATAAAACTGTACAAAAAAATATAAAATTTCAAAAAAAACTCGTGTGTTTTTTTTTTTTTTAAGGACATAGGAATAATTATACTGTATAATAAAAAATATAAAATACAAAATTAATCCTGGATATTTAATTAACTATTTGATGTTTTTAGAGAAACATTACTTATTTTACTGTGTGGATTACAATGTACACAATCCAGTCTGATGCCTTAATTATAATGTTACTGGAATTCCATGGTGAGGAGGGAATAATAAAAACGAGAAATACAAATCTTATAAATTAATGATATTGAGATAGCCAGCCAAAAGGGGTGTCGTGGTGTAGTTGGTTATCACGTCAGTCTAACACACTGAAGGTCTCCGGTTCGAACCCGGGCGACGCCATTTTTGCTATAATTTTTTTTTTTTGTTATTTTGACATTTTTAACATAGCTACCACTTTTGTTTATATTGATACAAGTTAACAAGAGGCTTAAAGTTTCCAGGCTATATAAGGGAGAGAGCGTTTGTAGCAGCCGGAAGAGCAAACCATTTCACTACCAGGCAATTGATGGGCAAACTTTGAAGAAAATTATTCAATTAAAAAAAAGAGAGAGGTTATTATGCATCTGCATTCTCAATGATCCATTGCGACCAAATCGGTCATATGCTGCTTTACTGACCAAAAGCATGACCTTGCTTGTAACTTAGCATCAGTTTCCAAGCGGGTGAGAAAAATCACTAATATACAGCAAATTCTACTCTCTAATATTTTTTATTTTTGAATATTTGAATTTGAAGGCTCTAAACAGTACACATAAACCACCATTGTTAAGGAGTCCTTTCAGGCTCTAATAAATGCTCGTAATCCTCAAGACTTGCAAACGGGGATGCGCCTAACTTCCCCTTAGACTTCCGTTTTCTTTTTTCGCTTACCGAAACCATAAGCCGCATCCGCAATGTCATCATCTCTCAGTCATTAATGGTGCCAAAATCTTCCCCTTCCGCAGTATCTGAGGGGGCATCCACCTCTGCAATGTCAACATTGCGAAGCAAGTCTTCGTCATCTTCATTCATAGCTTGGTTCAAATCATGAGTCCTATTCATTTTCTGCTACAAGAGACAGATCGGCAGGGTCTAGCATATTATCAATCTCTTCATTATCGCTCTCATCATCACCAACAACTTCATCGTCATCATCCACATCAAAACAATTCTTCAGCTGCCTTATTTGGCTCTGAAAGGTTTTCATTTTATTCACATAAAATTTGTGGAAGACGAGATCCTCTGGAGGTGCATCCACTTCAGCCAACGAAAGAATTTTGGGGCCAATCAAAGGATTTATCTAAAAAAATCTCATAAAACAAGGTTGTGTTGCTGGAGCATTAGGAAATCATGGTAGAACTGCAGCATGGCTCCTTGAAGATGCATGTGACCACATTTTCAGTTTACAAAATGCACACAAGGATAGCCAAATGTACTGTTCAAAACCTTAGGAGACTTGACCCTTGGCTTGGAAGAACTTCCAGTCCTAGTAACAAAACAGTTGTGATGGTTGCTACCACACCGAACGACTTGCTTTGTAGCTTCTCCATCTGGATGTTCACTTTGGCTTCAGTAATAGTTCTCCTCATAGCTCTACTCTATTATCCTGTTTCAGAATGACCAAAAAAACTCCTACATGTTATCGTATCTGGAAAAAAGGTCATTTGAAGTACAAAATAACCATACATGACTATAAAAATTGATATGAACCCGATGGTAAGACTTCATTGACCAATACAATATGGAGTTCCTTTCCCAGCATGCAGGGACAAAGCATCACATAAGAAATCTGACTCTATGCACATACCAGAAAGGGACATTGGAATTCAGAACATGATCTTCTCATCTTTCCCAATAGAGAGTCAATTTTTTTTTAATGCTATAGTGCTGTAGAAGTTCCTTGCATCATCGAGCTCCTTCTCTACAAAGATCCTCTCGTTAACTTGCAAACTTTCTGATAGATGAAGAAGAGAACAAATAAATGCACAGAAAACAGATTTTTGTAGAAACAAGAATAATAACCATGAGAAAAGGTGAGAACTCATGGTAGTGGACATTAAGTTCTCTCACGATAGACTAGCTTTTGAATATTTCAATGTAACCGCTAAACATCAGCGACCACTCCAAGTTTCCAACTCTCCATCCTAAATGCAGGCTTTTCAACCATGTTGTCATGCCAACACTCAAACATTATCTAACAGAATACTCCAGCGATTTCATAAAGTTCTGATGTCAAGAAGTCCAACATTGAATAGATACACACTGCTTTTGAATGAGTTCTGTCACCGGATATAAATGTATGGACTCCATTATCCAAGTATACCCAACTACAACCAGCAAACTTCTTGGCCTCCTTTCCTCTCATCTCCTTCCTAATCCTACCCATCTCAGCCCAGTTCCCTTCCGCTGCATAAGCATTAGCCAACTGCACATAGCGAGCTCCACTATCACCTTCAATCTTTAACAGTTTCTCCTCTGCCTCTCTTGCTAATTCTGTGTTCTTATTTAGCCTACATGCATTAAAAAATGCCCCAGCGACAGCAGCATCTTGATATTCTATAGGGATTCTTTGCATGAATAGGACCATCTTTTCTAGCTGGCTAGCCCTTCCATAAAGATCAATCATGCATGCATAGTGATCAGTTTCAGGCAGTATGAGATAATCTTCTGTCATGGAATAAAAAGTTCTTTCACCCAAATCTACCAACCCACGGTGACGGCAAGCTGACAGGAGGGCAACAAAGGTAATAGCATCTGGTCCAACTCCTCTCTCCAACATTTCCTGAAACAGATTTATAGCTTTAATCTCATACCCATGATGAGCATAACCGGCTACCATTACATTGTAAAGGACTAAATCTCTTTCAATAACTTTCAGGAACATTTTTTCTGCATATGGTATACTTCCACATTTTGAGTACATATCAATCATAGCAGTAGTCATCTTGATGTCCATTTCAATCCCCATTCTGTATACATAACCATGAATTTGCTTCCCAGGACCAAGCGCAGCTTGGAATGCACACACACTAAGTGCACTGACAAGGATCAAAGCATCAGGAATTGCAGCTTCCTTGGCTATATACAAGCATAGAAGTTCAAAAATAGCTTCACATTGATTCAATTTGACATAACCACCAAATAATGCAGCCCAAACGATAGAATTCTTCTCTTCCAACGAATCAAAAAGCCTACAAGCTTCCACCATGTTTCCTTGTGAAGAATACCCCACAATCATTGAAGTGATGGAGAAGGAACTTCCAGTCCCGCTTGTCAAATGGAATGACTCTGCATACTTCATATTCCCACCCTTGCAATAAACATCAACAATGCCACTTTCTACAAAAGCACTCGAACTCAATCCATTCTTCAAAATCCAAGCATGCATTTCCTTACCAATCTTCAAGTTCCTTAAATCAGCACAAGCACTCAAAACACTACCAAAAGTATGCTCATTCCATTTAACACCATTCTCCCCCATACAAACAAACAACTTCAATGCCTCCAGTGGATAACCATTTTGAACATAACCAGAAATCAATGTATTCCACGAAACCGAATCGTTCAACTCATTTTCCCTCCAAAACAACCCCAAAGCCATCTCCATTTCCCCTTCTCTACAACATGCTGCCACCATCGCATTCTTTGAAACCAAATCAATACCCCCTTCTTTTTCACTCCCTCTAAAGATACCGCAGGCCTCTTTATAACACCCACATTTCGAATACATGTCAATCAAAGAACTCACAACAAACCCGCTTCTATCGTTACCAGTTTTCACCATATATGAATGCAATTGCCTCCCATAACACAAATTAGATAACTTAGCAAACAGTTTGACCATACTCGTAACAGTAAAATCATCAACACCAATATCATTACTCTTGCTGTGCATTTCAACAAACAATTCAAGGGCATTTCTTTCATATCCATCCACGTCAGCATAACCAGATAACATAGAATTATAAGTGACCAAATCCCTAACAGAAGCGGAATCAAAAATGGATTTTGCTTGTGCTAAGTTTTGGGATTTTACGTGGGCAGATATTATTGTGTTCCAAGAGTAAATATTTCTACGAGGCATTTCATCGAACAGTTTCTGGGCTTCATTTATCAGGCAGTGTTTGGAGTATAAGTGAATGAGTTGATTAGAGGTTAATATTGGTAATGTAAAACCGGACTTTATGGATCGGACATGGTGTATTAGTCCAACTCTTAAGGACCTCATTTACCATGATTACATGGAACAAAACGATGAATGAATTGAATTGCAGGAGGGATGTTGAACAGTGAGGTTTAAGATTTGCTCCAAGTGAAGAACAAAACGATGAATGAATCAAATACCTACGTGTTATTTATTTTATACTTGATTCATTGGGTTTGGGCAGGGTGCGCTGCATGGTTTACGTGATGGTTTGAGAAACATTCAGGAAGCGTTTGGAAACATTGTCGTGTTTTTATATATATATATATATATATATTGTATTATATTAAAAAAAGTTCTAAAAAATAAAAAAAATATTATTTTAATATATTAATTAAATTTATAGAAATCAAACACGGTTCCTTCATACAAATCAAACAAGAACACACACTCGAGCCATTTAGTTAATTAGCTGTTACTACCAGATGAACAACTTAAAACATGGATACCATTGGCAGAAGAGAGATCGACATGCTTCTCAGAAAAAGATGCCTTGCACTTAGTTGGGCACGCTGGAACTTCAGTCCCAGTTTGATCCACAACTATGCGAGTGGTTCGCCACTTCAACTTTGTATTTTCGTATTTTTCAACATACAACAATACTCATGGGCTGAAGCATTGATTCATGAAACAAAACTTTGGCAGCCGAATATATGGACCTTGCATCGTCTGCACCAAACAAAAATCAGAAAAATCACTAGTTACGGCCTTAATGAGATGATATGATATGATCCGGTGATTATTTGTAAAACCATAACATCTAAACCTGAACAGATAGAAGCAAGTGTCCCACCAACCAGGCAGTCACCAGCCCCTGTAAGGCTCACAACTGATGCAGGAAAATGTACAGCAAAAAGATGAGAGCTTCTCTTGATCTGCATAGCACCAGAAAATCTACTTGAAGGACAGCCATATGTCACATTATCATATAATTGTCCACTGAATCCTTATTTCTTGGTTCTACCCAAATTAAATCTCAACAAGTTTGGTCCTCTGGAGCTTAAGAAAACTCCCATCTTCTCCAGCAAAACCAAGATTGCTGGTTTCAACAATTGGAACAAAGACTCGACTGGACACTTGTATCCCTTTAAATAGGATGAAAAATATTTTCAGAAGACAAAGCATTCGCCATGGCGTTGTTAAAAATTATTTCAAATAAAAAATTGTTGGATCAAAGCAATCGCCATGGCATTCCTTAGCTTTTTATCCCGAAATTCTTCATGAAATCAATTCTCGAAGAATTTCAATCGTTAAATCAATGAGATACATTAATTCACTTATTTAATATAGGAGATCTTTCAAAAAAGAAAAATGAGATACAATTAACATTATTTATGGCATAATAATCTCACATGAACAACCCACCTAAAAGTTGTATTTTATTCCCTTTTTTACGTATACACTCTTCATTCATTAATCTTTTATTCTATTCATATATATATATATATATAGAGCGAGAAAAAAATTGACAGGCAGAATCCGATTGGGCTCAGCCTATTGACGCAGCTCACCCCAGCTCCAGTCCAGTTGGTATTTGTTGCTTTAAATAGCAGGCCGAGAGTTCAGACTTTCCTTGGAGGTTGGAGTCGATTTTTTGTTTCTGGGAAAAGTCCACTCCCCTTGAAGGTGGCACAAAAAGCCCAACAACTCTCGACGATAGCCAATTAAATGTATAAGCCTAAAAAAAAAAAGCTAAATAAATAAATAAACAAATAAAAGTAAGCCATAAGTAATTTGTAAATTTTGAAGCCATTATATCATGGCATTTAGTTACAAGTGGGTCAACAAGCCTCGTCTTATTCCTAGTGGACCTTTAAGAATATAGGTTTTGCCCATATTAGTATCACAATTCCGGCAATCAACAAAGCAACGATGGCCTTTACGTTAGTGGTAGAGCCGGCTATGAAAATGTTCAGAAGTCAAAAACCATCTCAGCTTCTTTAAGGATATGCACAACGAATTTCTTACACGACCCCCATTGGCTTAAGTAAATCATTAGCACTTATCACTTAAGCATATATTCAAGATGCACGTTAATCTGCTGCTAATTTGGAGAATAATAAACTTTAAATTGAGAGCGAAAAGGTGCTCAACACCTATCCAATGATCCGCCTTCAACACTTTCTTCAACCTTTGCTACTTCTTGACAAACAAATCTTCTTGTGATCTATTCGTCTCGTGTTGGCACTTTCGTTGTAATTCAGTAGCCATTTCCTTTATGTGGGGATGATGTGGAGGAGAATGTGTGATCATAAAATGATATTGTGGAACAATGATTATGATGAGAAAGTCATATGACGATAATGACTAGCACTAAAATTTGACGTCGGAAAGTGTGACTGGTTCATATTGGTATATATCAAGAAGCACTTCCGGCAGTGATTTTTTTGCAAAATTAGGCTTGCACGGTCGTTTGTTTCAAGCTACTTTAAACCACATGTAGCGTTCATACAAGGCAAGAGGTTACTGGAATATGCTTGTGCAATACTTGTCAGATTATTATTGATCAAAGTAATCTCTACTTATAGATGAACCAATTCAAGAAGACGTGAAGGGATTGAAAGTAATCCAAAATCCATAACCATTCAAGTGCTTGTTGGTATAAAATCATGTGTATAAGATTTGGGGTTTTAATCCTAGATTATAAGTTGCCAGATCAATTCATAAGTTGAAGAATCAACTCAGTTCTTTTATTAAAATGATTTGGAGTTAACGAATTATCAAATTAATTTGTCATGTCGGACTGTGTTTTTCAATTATATATGTAATAATTGGGATTTTCTTTTCTAGTTCATTTTTCCATCTCTTTGAAAACTGGTTATCCATGTGCACATAATTTTATTCCTCATAGTATAATTATAATGTATTTTGATTTTAACTTTTTTTTTTAACCGTGGGTATTTGGGTCAGCTTACACGCACCTCGACTAATTTTTCGAGGCCCTAAAGTTAACGACCATGTAAATCTTCAGTGGCTCTGAGATTTGTGGTACTCGAACTAATAATTTCTAAGGAGTAAACACAAGGCCTGATCAATTGAGTTATACGCTTTAGAGTTTTTTTTTTTTTTTTACTTAAACTTAGAAACAAAGGAATTGACAGAGATCTCTATGGTGGCTTGTACTGTTTATGTTTGATCAATTCAACTTGGCCAAGGAGAAAATAATTAGTAGAGATTCTTACTGACTGGATTATCTAATCTTCAGCAGCAAGAAAACCTAAAAGTAAAACCATTATGAGAACCCTAAGTCCACAGATGAATGAATTGTTTTATAGGTTTCCATTTATCCGCAAAATATTAAATTCGATATGAGTATATTATTATTCTATAGCCGTAAGGGTTTGCTTACTTATATATTGTCTAATGTCTACAGATTCAACTCCCCAACCAATCGTTCGTTGACCAACTTTTAGAGATGCGAGCTGAGGAAACAGAGGGGGTTCGGACTTCAACGAGTAAATATAGAATTAAAAAAAAATTCTTAATTATACGCATTCAAGGATTCCTTCAGCCTTAGTTTAGATGACAAATAAGTTTAATTAAATTAGTATGCTGTGTTTGAACTCAAAAGAAAACGAGGAGAATGGAGCCTTCTGCATATAAACATATCAATCTAAATATAAATATCATATCAGTAGACAAAAATTGGTGTGAAAATAGCTTAATTTTTTAGTAAAAAGCATAAAAACATACCAAGTTGATGGGAGAAAAAAATGGGTGGTATGAGTTTGGTTTTATGAGGTGATAAGGTTGATGAAAACCACAAGATTGTCGAACCCGTTCTTTCCATGAAACCGGCGTCATTTTCCACCTAATGAGCTTTCGCTTTTGGAGATTCTATCACCTTAAGATTTTGTGAAAGAAATTAGGGCAAGCAGTCTCTCCTAAGCACTTTGAAGTTTGAAGTCAAATTCTACAAAATCACAAGTATCTTCTGTTGATTTCCGGTGCCCTCTAAGGAGAGTCCAAGTTCAGTTTCTAACCAACATGGGAAATAAAAACTGGGAGTGGTAGCTGAATAGAAAAGACAACGGCGATGGACTTTAGCAGGCGAGAGACCAGTATCACGTTGCAAAAGGAAAGGGGTGGTGGAGCTTTGTGAGGTTGTGGGATTTTGTAATTCATTTCTAGGGAAATAAAATTCTTGTAGTCTATGAAAAGACAGAGACTTAGGCGGCCTATTCTATCTCTATCTGGTAAAACTGACCACCCCTTGATGGTGGAAAAGGCAAGCTTTCTACCGGGACGTCCCTTTCCAAGCCCCACAACGAGGCACATGGAGAGAACGCCCATTATTGTACCCAACTTGAAATAATAAAGCAAGAGAGCAATTCTGTAAGTTCCAGTCTTCCAGAGGCACATGAATTCCAAGAAATGAAACAATTTTACCTCTATACCTATCTATGTGATTGTTACTGCAGCGTAGATTACTTTTTAAGAGTATTTTTTTATTTAAAAATACATTCAAATAATTTTTCCCAAACACTTAATTTTCAGAGAAGCATGAAATGAAGTTGTGAATGTTGAAAATGATGAAATTATTTGGAATCGAAACTCCCTTTGATTTGATTAAAGAGACTTTGATATTATATTGGTAAATGTTTTAATTTTATAATTTAAGTTATTAGGTGTAATTTCTAAAATGATTTTATATTAATTTTTAAACAAGTTATCAGTTTCTATCTATTGAGATTAAATTCGTTTTTAATCAAATTTGAAATCTCTCTATCGCAATCTTCTTTAATTTCAAATTTGAGATTATAATTTATGTGGACAATAAATACCTCATAGGCAAAAGTTGCAGTTCTTGTTGTAAAATTTGAAACAGAACATAGCATACTTTTAAAACCCGGCCCAGCACGTCGATCCGGAGCTGGAACCAGGTCGAGTTAAAAAAAATAGAGGAAAAAAAAACCGGTGTGATCCGGTTGACCCGGCAAAACCCGGTCAAAAACTTGGTTGCAACTTGTTGATTTTTTTGTTTTTACTAAAACGATGTTGTTTTGATTTAAAAAAAAAAAACTGACTTTGTCAAAACCTGAAATCCGAACCTTAAATCGAGCTGGCCACCTGGCCGAGTCTAAAAACTACGGAATAGAGATCTTGCATGGTTGCCCTCAAAGGAATCTAGACTATTAAACTTGAGCCAGGATCGATCTAATATTAGATATATGATGTTCAATGAACTAAAGTTAGATTTAGAATCTCTAGTTGATATATAGCTTTCACGTTGCATCATTTAATATGTGATGATATTTAAACTATTAAAATCTTATTATAAGTTTGTTTTCTTTAATTATTCTTTATTAACTATCTCCAATATCAATAGCCCTACTAATCTTGAACTTGAAAATGATTTTTGCCTCCTGACTGATCAGTCGATCACGGTTGAGCTGTAGCGTCCAGATTTACCGAACTTGGGAATCAAATGTCCTCTCATACTAGGGAAATGCTCAGTGCAAAGTCGAATCATACTAATTAATCAAGAACTTGTTTTGATGATTGAGAGGATAGAATACAAAGAAAACAGAGAATAATAAAAGAACGATTCAAATCCTTCACTTCAATTGTTTCCAACAGATTTGCAAAGGTGGTCTGCGCTCATGTGGTCAAAAGTGGCAAGCTATGGAAAAGTCTATGGCACGAGTTTTAGACTAAAAGTGATTCGTCACGGATCAGATAAATTTTATTTGATAAAAAACAAAAAATAAATATACAAGTTTTTTAATTTTTTAAAAAAATTTAATTATAAATTAAAAAAATCTATGAAAACTATTTATGTCAATAAATACAAAAAACAAAATATTAATTCGTCTAGCTGCAGGTCGAATAAGTTTTTTTCAACACAAGAATTAATGTTTATTTTAATTAAGTAAAAAATATAACCATAAATTAAAAAATCAACACTTATATATAATAAAACATATGCGAGCTGATTTTTATCATATATATTAATAAAAATATGTAAGATCTCAAGCTGATTTTTAACGTAGTCGAAAATAAAATAATGTTATAATTTTTATAGTGAAACATAATTTTCTTAGTTTGTGTATAATAAATTTCCAAAAACAAAAGGTGTATTGAAAAAAAAACATTAAAAAAAAATTAAAAAAGAATAAAAAAATAATTAAAAAAATGGTATAAATAGGCCAGGTGTAAAGAATAAAAAAAATAATATTTTTTTCTAAAAAAAGTATAAATCAAACAAATAAATCAAACTTGACATAAAAATTCAATGAAAAGAAATGTTCAATGATGGAGTTGAAAAAAAAAATCAAGAAAATGATTGAAAACAAAAAATATAGCAATTAAAAAAATAAGAATCAAATCTAATAAAAAAACTAACAAAATCAAACAATCAGGAACAAAATAAAAAATAAAATTTGATTAGAAATAATCAATGTAAATAAAACAATTGCAATTAAGATAAGAGGGACTGAATCAAAAGAAAAAAGAAATTGAAGGGCTAATATAATTTTTTGCATGACCAACATGTAATCCGAAAAAGAAAAAGAAGGAAAAGAAATAAAATAAGGAAAAGTCAATTAGTGTCATACCAGATCTCACTACTATACCAGAAAGAAAGAAGATGTCGAAACGCATCGAATGATGTGGTGAAAGCTTGATTTTAACTACTATCATCAGCTGCACGCGCCGCCTGAAGGCAGTAGAGTGGCTGACACGTGTTAGCAGTCTTTTTTTTATGAGCACAAAAAAAAATACCCTTGTGACTAAACAACAATAACAAAAAAAAAATCCTTATGAAATTACAACCAAGCCCTTAAAGTCAAAGCTAAACAAACAAAAATGCCCCTAGAAATAAATAACAATAGCAAAAAAAACTATTAGAAAATAACAATCAAGCCCCTAAAACCAAGGCTAACAAATATGCGTAGTAAAGATACATGCGCAATTCAACTGTTCATAATAAAATTAAAATTACAATACAACCTCTGGACCAAAAGTTTTACTTGTTTACTTTTTAAAAGCAACACGGTAATTTCATTGTTATTAAAAAAATAAAAGAAAGTGTTGCTCTCAAATAATACAAGAATGACAAATTGATCATGTGCAAACATCATCTCACCGCCTAAATAAAACTTCAAAAATTAAAGGATGAATAGTAAAATGATACTGTAGCCCTAAATATATTCCACTATGGATGAGCTACAGGAAAAACCCACAAAGTTTAATAATTTACTTAATGCAGCCATGGATGGTCACATTTCAAACTGTTTCCAAAGGCACACAGGGACACATTTTCATGATCAAAGGTCTCTGTCCTCATTATTTGTCCAAGCTCACTTTCAATACACAATGACAACTGCTATGAGCCAAACTGGTTTTATAATGGCCCATGTTGTTATGTTTTATTCACCTATATTTACAAAATAACTGATGACATTTTGGCACTATAAATTATGTCATTGATTTTTAAGAGAGGAATTTTGGAGCTAAAATTTCTCGCTAGGAAAATTGATTTCTTAAGTAAGGTTAATTTTTATAATTCGTGTATTGATTCCCTACCCTTAGTATAGTACTAGAGTGATTGTTTTCATTATGAATTTGAAGGAAGGACTCGTAAAAAAATTTTGATTTGCTAAAAGCAATCAAGGAAAGATTTCCAATGTTTATTTTCTTTTTATAATCTGGGTATTGTTTTCTTTGATTGGCTTCACTAGTAATTCCAAATCAACCTCACCTTCAAGAAATTGATGAGCTAGGAGTAATTGATGAAAGATTTTTAAGATTTATCATTTCTTTTTATAATTTAAATATTTTTTTTAAATTAACATGGGTGTCTGAGTCAGCTTGCACGTGCCTTAACTAATTCTATGAGACTTGAAGTTAACGACAATATAAGCTTCCAGAGGTTTGTAGAACTCGAACTAGTAACCTCCAGAGAGTAAACTCAGAACTTGACCAGTTGAGCTATACCCCTCATGATTTTATAATTCAAATATTATTTTCATAAGTGATTGTTTAATTTATCAATTATGGATAAAGGATTATTTTTTAATTTTATATATGGAGAAGGCTTTTTTTTTTCAAGTGCCATACTTACCAGTTCTCACCGTCAAAACTAAATTCATCTCTTCACTATATTTATAATCAAGTTATCCACGTTGAATTAGACAATTCATAATAATTTTAATTCTCACTGACTTAGTTAATGTATAATCACCAGGATAACCTTAAACTTAGTTTGCAAATATTTATTTTTCAGACAACGATCATATCAGTTTAAGTTAAAAAAAAAAAAAATTCAGTTTCGCTACTAGAATTTATTAGAACCTACTAAGGCATCATGCGCTTAAGGTAAGATACAGATAGTTAGAAGACAAAATGCAGAATGCTTTTATTTCAGAGAGAGAGAGAGAGAGAGAGAGAGAGAGGTTATTTAAACTTGAAAAATCATTGTAAAAAAGAGCATGCATCCATCGAGTTCGAACATTGCACGACGACTGAAATACGAATAGAATGCAGAACAGATATTACTAGAACATGTAATTCCGAATTATAAAAAAATTATTATCCGTTCATGATTTCTTCTTGTAGGAGCAACAATGTTTAAATCAATCCATATAACATCGGATAGAGGATCTCTTTACAAGTTTAATTTTCTGCAGTCTTTATAAAAACCAAAAATAAAAATAATTGTTTTATGACTATTGGATCATGGCATAAATGCTGCTTTTCCAAAATACCTTGAAATTGTGGAATCGCTAAATAACACACGGCGGTTAATTTGGAGAGAGAGCTGGACACTGACCCCATTTTGGAAACATCTTTAAGGTTTAATCCATGATAAGTGTGGTTGTTGTTGCTTTTTAAATAACTTTTCGTACTGAAATGTATCAAAATGATTTTTTTATTTTTTTAAAAATTATTTTTGAGATCAGCACGTCAAAACGATTCAAAACATACAAAAAAAATTTAATTTTTTACAAAAAAAAATAATTATTTTTAGAAATGCCGTTTGCACCGCATTCTCAAACGGACATTAGGCTCTAAAGTTTTTTCCTTTCTATCCTCTCCGGGTGAAATGACTATCTTGTGACCATCTTTAATCCCACATGACACACGGTGGTTAATTTGGAGAGAAAGCTGGACACTAACCCAATCTTGTGACCATCTTTATGGTTCAATCCAAGATATTTAGGCTCAAAAGATTTTTCCTTTTTATCCTCTCCGGGTGAAATGACTAGAGCATCTTTACATCAATGATGTGATAAAAAAAAGAAGCTCTAACTTCTTTCAAGATTAAAAAGAAAAGAAATGTAAGATAAAAAAGAAGAAAAGAAAAGGGAAAATGGTCCGAAAGTAAAGGGGAAATGGAAGATTTTAGGCGCAAATGGTCCGAAAGTAATGAGGAAATGGAAGATTTTAGGCACAAATTCAACTGCAAACACCTGTCTAGTGCAGGCATGAATGCAGGAACTTGTCGACATTAAATTTTCTGCCGAATTGGTTCTAAAGCATGTTTCTAGACCAAGTCGTTATAATATCACTATACAAGATCAAAATCGATGATGTGAACAGGGCAGAGACATGGACATCCACTTTTTCCCTTTTAACGGTTACAATCATGTAACCAAAATTATTTCATAAATCATAGTCCAGTTCGAACCAAGATGTTGACATGCATCTGTATTGTGCATGATTCCATTTTTTTTTCGAGCTGTTCATAATCAAAATACTGTTTTTTATGTGCCTAGTTGTGACGAGCAAAATAACAATGAGTAACTAAATTTGATAGTTGTCGTGTTCTGTCCAGATTTTGTGAAGCTGAATTTAACTTGTAACGATCTTTGATGTAACATATATTATGGTATGTCATGTTATAGTTTTTCCAAAAATAACATATATAATAAGCTAATTTAGTATCAAGAGATTGACGGGCTTGCTCATTTATAGGTGGCGGCGTTGAAAATCCTATATAAAGTATATTCAATGCACATATTTGGTTTCAAGTTAATAATAGAGTTTACTCACTTTTAAAATTAAAATTTAATCTTCAATATAATTTTTTAACATAAAATATTAACATAAAATATTAACATAATTTATATAAATTATGAGTTGATAAAAAGTTGATCAAATTTTTTTTAATTAACATGTTTTGAAGAAATTCAAAATCCTCTAAAAACCTCTATTTTATATATATAAAAAAAGTTTTGCTCGTTATTTATATAATAAAAATATGAAAAGTTAAAATTAAACTTAAAAAACACCCAAGTTTTTAGATGAAAGAAGACCTAAACAACATGGGTTTCATGTTTCGGTTTGAGTTTGACTTTGTTGTAAAATAATTTGTTAGATTATAAAAGATTTTTTTTCCAACTTAATTTCAAGTTTGGGTTTGTACAATAAGAATTGTTTTTTTCCAATCTATTGTCTTGTTTACCCCGTGAATGAATTGAGTATGTTTTTTTCTAGCCTATTGTCTTGTTCACCCTGTGAATTGAGTGTGATCATTTTCTTCCGTTTTTTCTATAACCAACTCTTCATAACCTGGACTTTGAATAGTTTTTTCAGTTCTTTAAAACCAAAATTGACAAGTTTAAATATAGTTTTATGACGGATAATCAAAGTAGATAATGAAGAAAATTTATTTTGATATTTATCAAAATTAATCCTTATCAGTGTTGGCTCTAAAAATTCACTATAAAAAAAAATGTAGAAAGAGTTTTTTGCATTGTTTTTCCCAAAATTTTCAAACTCTTCATCGTATCAATATTTTATTCTCTATTTTTAAGCTTTGGTTTTTCTCGTAATCTAAAGTTTAAGTCCAGTTTTGTTGATAGATACTTGAGTTTATTTTCATATGTTCATGAATTTTATTTAGAAATGCATCTAAACAAGATGGTGGTATTGAAATCTTGAGAAATTACTGCAATAATATTTTTACACCAAGTGCGAGAGACAATAAAGTCTCAAAAACAAAAGATTCATTCTTGATATTAATAATTTTCAGCTTTATAAACCTCTAAATGATTCAACAAGTGTTTTACACTAGTTTTGTTTTAATAATATATATTCTTAGTATTAGTATATATTTTAGGATTATATTTCAATCTCTTATGCAATTTAGGTTATGTATTTAATATGCATGCTATAATTTTTATATGTATTTTAGTTTTGATTGTATATTTTCCATGATACATAAATTTATATACTTGGAAACTAAACTTGTATAAATACTAGTCTAATTATTGGGTTATTTTTTAATTAGTATGCACTTGTTATGACCATGTTCACTAGTCTAATTCTTAACAACTGCAATTAGCAATGTATACTAATTAAAAACGTCCCCGTCTTGGTATAAAAACGTTGACGATGTTGATGAAAACCTCTAAAAAAATTATGGCTTTTTCGAGGCTTGTATGGATTGAAGAGTTCAGAAAGTCGAGATGGAGTAAATGGGGCACCTGTCCCTTTTATGGATTTTAAAGACCCTTCAATTCTCAAGTTAATAATGATAGTAGAGAAAAAGCGTAGAGGAGTTTATGTTTCAAGTATCATAGTCTTGAAATTAAGTTGATTCAGTAGCTAGATCTTGTACTGAGTTTAAGAAAAATAAAAAAAATAAAAATTTAGATAACCCGACAAGTAGACTCGATGATTTGGTTGATCCGACAAGATTTGATCAAAAACCCGATTGTAATCTTTTGATTATTTTTTTAAAACTAAAATGATATCGTTTTGATTTATTAAAAAAACTGAAATTAACCTACTAACGCAATCAAAACTTATGACCTAGATCGGGCTGAGCCAGATTTAAAAATTCTTACATGTATTTGCAGGGTAAAACTTAGAGAGGAAGAAGATAATTTTTCTTATGAAGGAGAATATGACTTACCATAGAATAGAATTCAAGGCAGTTTATAAAATCCTGAACCCAAATGGACGAGTCCATATAAAAGTAAGACGATCAATGTATTTGTTGTTTATAGTTTTGGACTATTTGAAAATAAAAGCTCTAATTAAAGGACAATGAGTCGCGATAAAAATTGTCCTAGTTTTAGATTTTATAAGATAACATGACCCATCTATAGAGATACGTGGCTAAGATACGTGCTCTCTCTTTTTTTTTCTTTTTTTTAACACATACATATATACATATAGTATATTCAAATATAATAATTGGATTTAGGCATATCAGTCTCGTTCGTTCGGGGTTTGATATGCATATAATCTTATTAAACCCCTGTTCAGGGATATTATATTATCTAGTTAACCTCCATGGATACCCTGGGTTCAATAAACTCTTGCTGTTTATATATATATATATATATATGAACTTGTTTTTGTTTTAGTTTAAGTATCCCATTAGCAGAAGGAGATTTCAATCTGCACAGAATGCATGATATTTGATTAAGTACACATTCTTAATTCCAGCTTGGGTATATTGTATCGCAGTAGATTTGCTAAAATATATGCAATCTTCTGAAGGGATTAGTTATAGCTCAATATCTCCTGAAGAAATGAACGGTCCATTTCATTTTTTTATCCTGCGAGAATATTTTTTTTTTACGAGGGGGAGATAGGAGCCATAAACCTTGTTGAAAGAGAGATGGACGCGGAGGATTAGCCACAAATTAAACCCGGTTTGCCTGTCAAATTCATCTTTATGTGGGCACCCAATTAGTAGAAGAACTCCAATATATATATATAAATATGAAGCAAGAGCAGGACCAGCTTGAAGCAGATTGGGTTGGTATGATTATAATACCAAATATATATACAGAGCCACTGATTAATTGTGATGGCCCGAAGCTGTGTGCATACACTACCTCTTCATATTAAAGTTTCACACCTTTTCTTGGGAATTCAATTAAAAAAAAATAAAGGAAATGAAGAAGTCTATCAGCGTAAGAGATTAAAATCCAACTAATGCAAGACGGGGACGCAATGTATGCTGAACATGTATGCCAAAATACCGCCGATGATCTTCATCAAACAAGCATTTTTTTTTAAAAAAAAACGTAACAGGATCTGCCTGAAGAATACTATAAAATGTAACTCATAAATCATACAGATCCTTTTTTAATTGGGTTGTCCTTATCGTTAGTGTTTTTTTAATAATGCATTGCTTTGGAGTAAAACATGATTGATAAATATAAAACATGGTCGGTAGCGTCCAGAGCCAGCTTGTCAAATGGCGACAACATACCCTCTCTCTTGTCAAGACTACTGACACAGTAAGTCAATGGAATCAATTTTCTAGACTAAAAATAAACAATAATCCAGTTTAATCTTCGAAGAGCCAGCACGGTACTGGTATGTTTTGAACGTTACACGCTCTTGGCCAAATTTTATATTTAAACTTTGTTTGTTAGTGTTGTAATGATTGTTGTTAAATTGTTTTTTATTTAAAAATTTATTAAAATAATATTTTTTATTTTTTCAAAAAATTATTTTTGATAAAAAGACTTGAAAACACCATTAAAAAAATTAAACAAAAAAAATCACTTTTTAGCGAACACGCTCTTAATCTAGTCAAAAAGACATTGCGTTCATTCCAAGGAAGGTGGATTTCTATTTCAACGACATAGAGAAAAGATTCAAGAAATTTTAGGGCCGTATTTGATTCCTAAACTTAAAGTACGGGAGATGAAAAATCATAAATACTTGTTCAAGACAGATTATTAAGGACGGGGGAAGAGTTTTGATGATTAAAGCCGTCTATTTTCAGAAAACATTATGATAGTTACTAATTACTTGAGGATATTATTCTTAATTAAGATCATTTGCACATAAAAATAAAATAAATTGAAGATTAATCATGTACGTAGAGGATGATGAAGAATAATCCGAATTTAAGCATTGCAATGCGTATTTCTAGAGGGTCCATTGAATTATGAATAGAAAAAACAAATAATTCATTGTTTTAAGTAAGGAATAGCAAACAATCATTGATGGGAAGAGCTGGGACGTGTGCAAATTGCAGGTAGGGGGTCCTTGTGTGTGGGGCCTATCTCGTATCTTGATAGATCAGCACGTCTTTGTTGACCTCTGGAAAAATCAAAGAGATTTCGAGAGCCCCTTGTCAACAAATTTGAGTAAAGATGTTGTGTGCCCACTCTTTTGATTTTATCGTCTCCTCTCATTGACTTGCTTGACTTCAAAAGAGAGAGAAGGAGAAAACACCGTTCATCTGGACACGGTTTATTATTAAAATAAATAGTAATTTTTAGTTAGGGTAAAATAATCTTTGTATTAAAACAATTTTAATATTCTAAAATTGATCGGAGAGAAGAGAGGTATTTTACATTTTAATTGTATAGTAAATTTACATCATTACTCTTAAGAGAAATAATTTTTTTTTGCTTTTATTGATGGTTACTTTTGTACATAGAAAAAATATATAGTAAAATAATATATCTATCCTAGAGATAAAGAAAAAAACTAATTTGCAAATGGAAGGCTTTTTTGTAATTTTATTTTTTGTTTCACGGTAAAAATATCTTGGCTTCTTTGATGTCAAATAGTCTAACGGTTAAAAGATTTTTGTTTAGTTTTGTTGTTGGTTTTTTTTTTTTTTTTTT
>Ga0307518_10001182_pt1 | contig 19605 bp, 22 predicted proteins | sample 25_EM_MG_FD_203889 | JGI IMG/M metagenome (GOLD analysis project Ga0307518, IMG submission 203889) | Populus trichocarpa ectomycorrhiza microbial communities from riparian zone in the Pacific Northwest, United States - 25_EM | ecosystem: Host-associated > Plants > Roots > Unclassified | place...
CCGGTACTTTCGCGTGACTGGGTGGACGGCACGGGTGATCAGACGGACGACACTCGGCGACGGCCGAGTCCTACCGCGTGCCGTCCACCCAGTCACGTGTGCCGTCCGTCCAGTCACGCTTGCCGTCCCACCGGCCACCCGAACCGTCCGACCGTAGGTACTTGAGACACGGTTGGCTCTAATCGTCCTCACCACTCACGAGACTGAACGCCCTGGGTACATGAAGGACCCCTTCACTGCGCTAGGCGTAATGAAGGGGTCCTTCATGTACCCGGCAAGGTGTGAAGGTCGAGTTTCCTCGGCTGAGCCGAGGGAAGGGGTCCTTCACGCGCTGCGGTTGTGACTGCTGGGGCTGGTGGTGTTGCAGGGCTGCGGGTGGCGATCGCGTAGTCCGTGAAGGCCTCCTTCCCTACCTTCAGGGTAGGCAAGGAGGCCTTCACGGACTTCCGACCAGCTCACGAAACGCCCAGTACCTCCAGAAAGGCCTTCGCCGCCGGAGTGACGGTGAAGCGGTTCCAGACCAGATGCTCGATCCGCGCGGGCGCGTCCCGCACCGGCACGGTGACGACGTCGGTCAGGTTCGGCACGTACTTCGACGGCAGCAGCGCCACGCCCAGTCCCTGATGGATGAGCCGCGCCATGAAGTCGGCGGCCGTCACCTCGAACGCGACCTCGCGCGTCACACCGGCGGCGGCGAACGCCTGATCCGTCTGGGCCCGCCCCGCCGATCCCGACGGGAAGTCCACGAACACTTCGGACGAGAGCCGCTTCAAGTCCACTTCGGACTCGACGGCGAGCGGATGCCCGGGAGCCACCACGGCGATCAGATCGTCGCGCCCGAGTTCGCAGGTGCCAACGCCGTCCGGCCGATCGGTCACGGGAAGGCCGAGGAACGCCACTTCGATCGCACCGTCCTTGATCTGCTCGACCAGTTGCCCGCTCGCCCCGACCCGCAGCCCGATCCGGACGTGCGGGTATCGGCTGCGGAAGGTCTGCAGGGCGGCCGGGACGTCGACCGCGGCGACGGTCGGGATCACCCCGACGGTGAGCCGCCCGCGGATCTCGCCGACGGCCGCGGCGACCTCGGAGCCCGCTCGTTCGGCGGCTTCGAGGCATTGCCGGGCGGCGGGCAGGAACGCCTCGCCCGCGGCGGTGAGGCGCACCCGGCGGCTCGTGCGGTCGAACAGCCGCGCGCCGAGTTCCCGTTCCAGCCGGGCGATCTGGTGACTCAGCGCCGACTGCACGACGAGACATCGTTGCGCGGCCCGCGTGAAGCTGTTCGTCTCCGCCACCGCCACGACGTACCGCATCTGCTGAAGCTCCATGGATCCATCTTGAATCACGATGGATCAAGTGACAAACATGTGTTGGACTCATTGATCCGCGAGGCCGAAGCTGAGAAGCGTGAAAACGCTGACGACCACACCGCTCGCCGCCGGTCTCGCCGGTACCGTGCTGACCGCTTTCGCCCCCATGGTCTGGGGGACGACCTACGTGGTCACCACCGAACTCCTTCCGCCGGGGCACCCGTTGTTCGCCGGGCTCATGCGCGCCCTGCCCGCCGGACTCATCGCGCTCGCCCTCACCCGCACCCTCCCGCGCGGCACCTGGTGGCTGAAGGCGGCCGCGCTCGGTGTCCTCAACATCGGGATGTTCTTCCCGCTGCTGTTCGTCGCCGCCGAACGGCTGCCCGGCGGGGTCGCCGCCACGCTCGGCGCCGCCCAGCCGCTGCTCGTCGCGATTCTCGCGGTGGCCGTGCTGCGGCAAAGCCCGTCCGCGTGGCGCTTCGCCTGGGGGATCGTCGGGATCGTGGGTGTCGGACTGGTGGTACTCGGGCCGGCCGCGGGCTTCGACGTCCTCGGCGTGATCGCCGGACTCGGTGGCGCCGCGACGATGGCGCTCGGCGTCACGCTCACCAAACGCTGGGGACGCCCCGCCGACGTCGGGCCGACCGCGTTCGCCTCGTGGCAGCTCACCGCGGGCGGGTTGTTCCTGGTGCCGGTGACCTTCCTGTTCGAAGGCGCACCGCCTGCCATAGACCTGAACGCGGCTCTCGGCTACCTCTGGCTCGGCCTGATCGGCGGATTGCTCGCCTACGTCCTGTGGTTCCGCGGCATCACGTCGCTGCCGGTCACCTCGGTCGCCGTCCTCGGCCTGCTCTCGCCGATGGTCGCCGCGTTGCTCGGCGCCGCGCTGCTCGGTCAGTCGCTCGGCCCCATCCAGCTCGCCGGGTTCGCGCTCGCCTTGGCCTCGATCGTCGCGGGCCAGATCACCCCGAAGGGCACCGTCCGATGAAGATCGCCGTCGTCGGAGCGTCGGGGATGGCGGGTTCCCGAGTCGTCGCCGAAGCCGCTTCCCGTGGACACCACGTCACCGCCGTTTTCCGTAGTACGCCGCCGAAATCGCCTCATCCGGGCGGCGAGATCGTGCGCGGTGACGCCACCGACGTCGATCGGATGAGCGCCGTCTTCGCGGGGGTCGATGCCGTCGTGGGCGCGACGAGACCCCAGCCTGGCGCGGAAGGCACCGTCGCCGCCACGATCACGGCCCTGCTCGATGCCGCTGCCGGTACCCGTGTCCTGGTCGTCGGCGGCGCGGGGCCGCTGCGCTCGCCGTCGGGTGGGCTCGTGATCGACGATCCGGCGTTCGTCCCGGCGGCGTGGCGGAGCATCGCCTCGGCCAGCACGACGCAGCTTCAAGCCTGCGAAGCGCACACAGGAGACTGGGTTTACCTCAGCCCGCCCGCGATCCTCGAGCCCGGCGTCCGGACCGGGGCCTACCGGCGGGGGACGACGACGATCCTCGCCGCGGCGGACGGATCGTCCCGGATCTCGGCGGAGGATCTCGCCGTCGCCATCGTCGACGAACTCGAGAATCCGGGACAGGACCGGCACTTCACCGTCGGATACTGAGCTCGGGCGGATCACCGGGGGACGGCGTCTCCGGGCTCCGCTCGGCCTCGATCTGGATCTCGATGTTCGTCTTGTGCGCGATCGGATCCCAGATCTCCTCGATCGGCGCGAGCAAGGACTGGCTGACACCGCGACTCCGGGCACGGACGGCGTACCACGCGAACCCGGCCAGGAAGAGGGGAAGGCTGAGAAACGCCGCCAGGGGTGCCAGGAAGTCCATGCGGACGACGGTACAGTAACGTCGCGTTTCCAGAAACATGCTGTTACTGAAATGGGAGACGATGACCAGGCTGACGCGGGCCGAGCAGCAGCGCCGTACCCATGAACACCTGCTGGCCGCCGGACGTCAGGTTTTCCTGCGACGCGGTTTCCTCGCGGCGACGGTCGAAGAGATCGCGGCCGACGCCGGGTACACCCGCGGCGCCGTCTACAAGCACTTCGGCGGCAAGGAAGGGCTGTGGCTGGCGATCATCGAAGCCGACGCGGACGGTCACCTGCGGGGACTGCGCGAAGCGCTGGCACACGCCACTTCGCGCGACGAGGTGATCGCGGCGCTGAACCCCGTCGACGTCGCGGACAAGGACGCGGCGAAGTGGAGCGTGGCGGCCGCGGAGGTGCTCGCCGCGACGGCGCAGCAACCGGAAACCGCCGCTCTGGTCGCGGCGATCCAGCGACGCCACGACGACGACGTGGTCGCGCTGCTCGCCGAACACACCCGGCGCCTGCGTCTCGAACCCGCCATACCGCTGGAGCAGGCCGTCGTCATGCTCGGCGCCTTGGGCATCGGGCTCGCGCTGCGTCAGACGGTGGCCCCCGCCGCGGATCCCGCCGCCATCCTCACCCATGTGCTGGACACGCTTTTCGCGCCCTACACTCAGTCGCCGTGATCGATTCCTTCACCACCGCCGACCTCGTCGACGAACACGGCGACCGGTTGCGCGTCTGCGACACCCAGTTCCGGCAGTTCGGCGGGCACCGCGCCTTCTCGGGGCCGATCCGCACCGTCTCCTGCCACGAGGACAACGGCCTGGTCAAGAAACTCCTGGCCACCCCGGGCGACGGCGCCGTCCTGGTGGTCGACGGCGGAGGTTCCCTGCACAGCGCGCTCACCGGCGACATGATCGCGAAGTCCGCCGTCGACAACGGCTGGGCGGGCATCGTCGTCAACGGCGCGGTACGCGACAGCGCCGAGCTCGCCGGGCTCCCGCTCGGGCTGAAGGCGCTCGGCACCAACCCGCGCAAGAGCTCCAAGGCGGGCGTCGGCGCTGTCGACGTCCCGGTCGGCTTCGGGGGAGTGACCTTCACTCCCGGCGACACGCTCTACTCCGATGACGACGGCGTCGTGATCCTTCCCGCCGCCTGAACCCGCTCAGACGACGATGACGCGGCGGCCGCGGCTGTGCCCGGCATGGCTGTCGGCGTGCGCCGCCGCGGCATCGGCGAGCGAATAGGACTTCTCGACCGGGATGTGCAGCTTCCCCCGCGAGATGAGGTCGACGGCCTCGGCCAACGCGTCCGGCACGCTCCCGGCCACGCCGGAGAAGCGCACGCCGAACTCGGGTGCGCCGAGGTCGGCGATCGAAAGCACCCTCCCGGGATCCCCGGTCAGCTCGACCAGCTCCGCGATCACGCCTGACCCTGCCAGGTCGAGAGCGGCGTCGACCCGGCCAAGGCGCCGCACCCGGTCCACCCACCCTTCGCCATAGGTCGTGGCGAGCGCGCCCAGATCCCTCAGATAGTCCTGGTTCGCGGCACTCGCGGTGCCGATCACGGTGATGCCGCGTTCGCGCGCGATCTGCAGTACCGCCGAGCCGACGCCGCCGGACGCGCCGCTGACCAGCAGTGTCTCGCCGGGCCGCGCATCGGCTTCGCGGATGAGGCGCAGCGCGGTCTCGACGACGGAGGGATATCCGGCCGCCTCCTCGAAGCTGAGCCCCTCGGGCATTCGCGCCCAGGCCGACAGGACGGCGAACTCGGCATAGGTGCTCGAACCCTCGCCGAACACGGAGTCGCCGACCTCGACCCCGTCGACGCCTTCACCCACCTCGTCCACCACGCCGGCGGCGTCGAGGCCCACTCCGGACGGCAGCACGGTCGGATGCGCGCCGAGGACCTGGCCTTCGCGGATCCTCCAGTCGACCGGGTTCACCCCGGCCGCTCGCACGGCGATGCGTACCTCGCCCGGACCCGCGTGCGGCTCTTCGGCGTCGACGAGGCGCAGGACTTCCGGTCCACCGAACTCGGTGAAGATCACTTGCTTCATACGACCGACCGTAGCACTAACGGTTAGTGTTTTGAAACGGTTGTTGTTTCGTATCTGCTAGCTTCGCCACATGACAGCGCCGACCGGGCGTCGCGAGCGGAAGAAGGCCGCGACCCGTCAGAAGATCGCCGACACCGCCTTGCGGCTGTTCCTCGAGCGCGGGTACGACGAGGTGGGCATCCGCGAGGTGGCCGCCGAGGCCGACGTCGCCGTCACGACGCTGTTCTCCCATTTCGCCTCGAAAGAAGCTTTGGTGTTCGAGCAGGACGCCGACTTCGAGCAAGGCCTCACGCGGGCGGTCACCGAACGGTCGGCGCGAGAGCCGCTCATCCCCGCGCTGCGCCGCGAGGTTCACGCGATGGTGCGGCATTGCACCGCGGACGGCGCCGCCCCCATCTGGCGCATGATCGACGGATCGCCCGCACTGCGGGAGTACGAGGACTCGATGAGGCTGCGCCACGCGGAGTCGCTGGCAGCGGCCATCGCGGCCGATCCGGGGTCGGCGCGGTCCGCGACCGCCTGCCGGACCATCGCGAGGTTCGTGATCGACGCCTACTCGATCGGCCGGGAGGCGGCCGATCCGGAGGCCGCGGTGGACGAGATCTTCTCGATGATCGAAGCGGCCTGGGAGGTCACGAGACCATGCTGACGAACGTCGCCGAGGGGGTGCTGGTCCATCAGAGTGCGTTGCTCCGCAACAACACGGTTGTCATCGAGGGCGAGAACGGCGTGCTGCTCGTCGATCCCGGGATCACCGAGGATGAAATGGCCTGTCTCGCGAACGATCTCGCCGAGTCCGGCCGGACCGTGGTGGCGGGTTTCGCGACACATCCCGATTGGGATCACGCGCTCTGGCACGCCGCCTTCGGTGACGTGCCCCGCTACGGCACGGATCGCTGCGCCGCTTTTCTGCGGGATCTTCGGTCGAAAGCGAACTGGAAGGCCGACTTCGCCGAGGGGCTGCCACCGGAAATCGCCGGGGAGGTGCCGGTGGATCTTTTCGGCCTCATCACCGCTCTCCCTACCGGAAGCACGCGGATTCCTTGGGACGGCCCGGAATTGCGGATCATCGAACATCCGGCCCACGCTCCCGGCCATGCGGCGCTGATGATCGAGGAGCGCGGGGTTCTCGTCGCGGGCGACATGCTTTCGGACGTCCTGGTGCCGATGTTCGACCACACCACCGACCCGATCGGCGACTACCTGACCGGGCTCCGGATCCTCGACGAGGTCGCCGACGACGTCGAGGTCGTCGTACCCGGCCACGGGGCCGTCGGCGGGGCCGGCCAGACGCGCGCACGGATCGACCTGGACCGGGCGTATGTCCACGCCGTACGCGACGGCCGCACTCCCGACGACCCGCGGATCGGCTCGTCGGCCGAACCCGGATGGGAGTGGGTGGCCGACCTCCACGCCGGGCAAGTACAGAGTCTCACCAGGGGGACTGGGCCGCTCAACCCTTCGGCATGACGCAGAGTTCCCGTGACTGTCCCGACGTGAAGTCGTAGACGACGGGGTTGCCGTACTCGTAGCCGGGCACGGCGTTGCAATCCGAACCCGACCCGCTCGAGAGCTGCGCGATCACCGTGTAGTTGGCGGAACTGTCCGAACAGTGCACCCGCACGGCGCTGGAGCTGAACGCGCCGTTGGAGCCGGCGTCTTCGTCCGCCGACAGGCAATCCCCGGCCTGCGCGGAAAACGGGTCGGGGTCGACCTCGGGAGCACTGCCGCCGGTGGTGAGCGCCACGGTCACCGCGATCGCCCCGCCGGTGACGACGAGCGCCGCGGCGGTGATCCCGACGATCAGCCCGGTCTTCGGCGTCTTCTTCGGCGGGGCGACGGGGTACTGCTGCCAGATGGGCGGCTGCTGCTGAGGGTAGGTCACGTCATCAGGATCGCCCGAATCGATGAAATTTGGATGACACGGCTCATTTGCGGGCGACGAGCCGTTCCACCAGCCCGAGTTTGAACCGCTCCCGCTGTTCGACGGCCAGGCCGAGGTCGCCGATCTTGTCGAACGGCCGCCGGAGGAAATGCTCGCCCGCCATCGGCACGGTGATCTTCTCGGCGACCCATTGCAGACCGCGGACCGCGCGGGACGAACTCACGATGTGGTCGAGCAGGATGAGCCTGCCGCCGGGCCGGAGGACCCGGGCCATCTCCCGCAACGCCTTGCCGTCGTCTGGGATGGCGCAGAGCCCGAGAGTGCAGACCACGGTGTCGAAGGAATCGGCGTCGAAGGGCAGGTCGTGCGCGTCGGCGCGCCGTAGCGTCACCGGATGGCCGAGGCGTTCGGCGCGGCCGCGGGCGATGGCGAGCATGCCGTCGCTGAGGTCGATGCCGGTGAGCGTGACCCCATCGGGATAGAGCGGCAAGTTAAGACCGGTCCCGACGGCGACTTCGAGGACGTCACCGGTGGCCTGTCCGCAGGCCCACGCCCGAGAATCGCCGAAGAGCTTCCGGTCCATGAACTGCATTTCCCGGTCGTAGTTGCGGGATTTGCCGTCCCAGTACCGGTTCCACCGTGCGGGCGGGGTCATGGCGCTCCTTTCAGCAACAGTGCTCGCCGCGCCAGGCCTCGCGGCCCTCCTTGATCGCGACGGCGGCGATGACGAGCGCGACCAGGGGATCGGCCCAGTACCAGCCCAAGAGGCTGTTGAGCAGCAACCCGACGAGCAGCACACCGGAAAGGTAGGTGCAGAGCAAGGTCTGCTTCGAGTCGGCGACGGCGCTCGCGGAACCGAGTTCGCGCCCGGCCCGGCGCTGGGCGTAGGACAGGAAAGGCATCACGAGCAGGGAGACCGCCGCCAGCACGATGCCGACGGGAGAGTGTTCGGCCGGGTCGGCGCCGAACAGGGTTCGTACTGCCTCGACGGTGACATAGGCGGCCAGCGCGTAGAAGGACACCGCGATGACCTTGAGCGCCGTGCGTTCGCGGGCTTCCGGATCCTTGCCGGAGAACTGCCAGGCGACGGCCGCGGCCGAGGCGACTTCGATGACCGAGTCCAGGCCGAAGCCGATCAGGGCGGTCGACGAGGCGATGGTGCCCGCCGAGATGGCGACGACCGCCTCGACGACGTTGTAGGTGATCGTCGCGGCGACCAGGAACCGGACGCGTCGGGACAACTGCGCGCGGCGGTCCGGGGCCACTGTGGACTTCGTGGCGCAACAGCCGTCCGCGCAGGAGCCGCTCTCCACACTCATCGGAGCACCTCGTCCACACAGGGCTCGGCGGTGTCGACGGCCAGTACGACCTGGGCGAGTTCGCGCAGCGCGCGGGCCAGATGCGCGTCGGCCAAGGAGTAGCGGACCTGCCTGCCTTCGTAGGTCGCCACGACCAGCCCGCAGCCTCGCAAGCAGGCGAGGTGGTTCGACACGTTCGAGCGACTGAGGCCGAGTTGATCGGCCAGCCGGCCGGGGTAGCTCACTCCGTCGAGGAGGGCGACCAGGATGCGGCACCGGTTCGGGTCGGCGAGGGCACGGCCGAGCCGGGCGAGCGCGGCACCCTGGGTCTCACATGTCAGCACACGTGAGACAGTACAGCCAGCGCTGATATGTCAGCAAGGGCTGAACCATGACCCGACGGAGTGTCCGAACGCGACCCTCTGTTTCGTCGCTGTCTGTCAAGCCAGTGGCGAACGAGGACGTGGAGGCGACCCGAAAGAGTCCGGCGTGGCCACTCCAACGGCCGTGTCGCGGGCACGGCGGGGAGTTTCAGTGCAGCCTCGCATGACACCTCAGAACAATTACTGGCCCGATTGCGTGGCGGCCATAAAGCGCCGAGTGACGTTGACAAAAGCTTTCCAGTGGAAGGGGAAAATCGGCATTCGGGTGGCCTTGTCGTATTACCTGAAAGTGCGCTTGTGTGGGAAAAACCCCTTGCTATGTTGATCCTGCGGGGCCGCACTTCGGGGCATGACCGGCACGCCGCGATTTGTGGATCTTGTTTGTTCACACGACTATCGAAGGGTGGACCTTGCTGTGACCGTGACCGAATCGGGCACTTCCGCCGAAGGTGTCCAGGGGGCGGAAAACCCGCAGCTGAGTTTGGGGCGCGCCGCCGCGCGCAACCTGGCGACGACGACCAAATCAGTTCCGCAGATGCAGGGAATTTCGTCCCGGTGGCTGCTGAAGTCCCTCGAATGGGTTCAGGTGAACGGCGGTGCCTACCGGGTCAACCGGCGGCTCAATTACGCGGTCGGCGACGGGCGGGTGACCTTCTCGAAGGCGGGCACCGAGGTCAGCGTGATCCCGGCGGAACTAGGTGAACTGAAACCGCTCAAGGGATATGACGACGAAGAGGTCCTCGCCGAACTCGCGCGCCGCTTCGAACAGCAGGAAGTGGCGGCAGGCGACGTACTCGTCGAATTCGGGCACCGGGCCGATCGGGTCTTCCTCATCGCGCACGGCAAGATCAGCAAGACCGGCCCCGGCCACTACGGTGACGAGACCGCGCTCGGCGTCGTCAAGGACGGCGACTACTTCGGCGCACAGGCCCTCGTGGACGACGACGGCATCTGGGAGTTCACCGCCAAGGCGGCCACCGCCTGCACCGTGCTCACCCTGACCCGCCAGGATTTCGAGCGCGTCCTCGAACAGTCCGAATCGCTGCAGGCGCAGATCGAGCAGGCGTCGCAGGACTCCGGACGCTCCAACGACTTCGGCGAGGCCGAGATCGACATCTCGTCCGGACACGACGGCGAGCCGCTGCTGCCGGGCACGTTCGTCGACTACGAGACCTCACCGCGCGAATACGAACTGAGCGTCGCCCAGACCGTGCTCCGGGTCCACAGCCGGGTGTCCGATCTCTACAACCAGCCGATGGACCAGACCGAACAGCAGTTGCGGCTGACCATCGAAGCGCTGCGTGAGCGGCAAGAGTACGAAATGATCAACAACACCGACTTCGGCCTGCTCCACAACGCCGACTTCACCCAGCGGATCGCGACGCGCACCGGCCCGCCGACGCCGGACGACTTCGACGACCTGCTCGCCCTGGTGTGGAAGGACCCCGGCTTCTTCCTCGCGCATCCGCGCACGATCGCCGCGTTCAGCCGTGAGTGCAGCAAACGCGGCATCTACCCGACCGGCACCGATCTCGGCGGGCACAAGGTGCCGTCGTGGCGCGGCGTGCCGATCCTGCCGTGCAACAAGATCCCGGTGAGCCAGACCAGCACCAGTTCCGTGCTGCTGATCCGCACCGGGGAGAAGAACCAGGGCGTGGTCGGCCTGCGCCAGATCGGCCTGCCGGACGAATACGAGCCCGGGCTGAACGTCCGGTTCATGGGCATTTCGGAGCAGGCGATCATCTCCTACCTCGTCAGCACCTACTACTCCGCCGCAGTGCTCGTACCGGACGCGCTGGCCGTCCTCGAAGCCGCCGAACTCGGCCGCGAAGGATGACCGCCGCGACGCCGGAGGCCGACCGGCGGCTCAGTCTCGGCCCAGCCGCCGCGCGGAACCTGGCGACGACCACCAAGACGCGGCCGCAGATGCAGAGCATCACGCCGCGCTGGCTGCTGAAGATGCTGCCCTGGGTCGAGGCGACCGGTGGCACCTTCCGGGTCAACCGGCGGCTGACCTACGCGATCGGCGACGGACGGGTGAGCTTCACCAACGTCGGCACGGAGGTCCGGGTCGTCCCGCAGGAACTCGCGGAATTGGCTCTGCTGCGGGGTTTCGACGACGAGGACACGCTCACCGCGCTCGCCGACCGGTTCGTGCAGCACGAGTACCAGCCGGGCGAGACGATCGTCAGCCACGGCGCTCCGCTCGACGAGGTCGTGCTGGTCGCACACGGCAAGATCGCCAAAGTGGTGCCGGGTGAGTACGGTGCCGAAGCCTCCGTCGGCAGCATGGCCGACGGCGACCACTTCGGCGACGAGATGCTCGCCGGCATCGACCGGAACTGGCCGTTCACCGCGAAGGCCGTCACCCCGGTGATCGTGCTGACCCTGCGCGCCGAAGACTTCGCCGATCTCAACGGCCGGTCGGAGGCGATGCGCCGTCATGTGCAGGACATGCTGTCGCACAAGGGAAAGCCGCAGAACGCCAAGGGCGAGGCCGAGATCGGGATGTCGTCCGGACACGACGGTGAGCCGCTGCTGCCGGGCACGTTCGTCGACTACGAGATCTCGCCGCGCGAGTACGACCTGGCCGTCGCGCAGACGGCGCTCCGGGTGCACACGCGGGTGACCGATCTCTACAACGGGCCGATGGACCAGTTCGAAGAGCAACTCCGGCTGACCATTTCGGCTTTGCGTGAGCGGCAGGAACATGACCTGATCAACAACCGCGAGTTCGGGTTGCTGCACAACGCCGATCTCAAATCGCGGTTCCAAACCCGGTCCGGACCGCCGACGCCCGACGACATGGACGAACTCGTCAGCCGCCGTCGCAAGACGAAGTTCTTCCTCGCCCACCCGCGCGCGATCGCCGCGTTCGGCAGGGAATGCACGCGCCGCAGCCTGTACCCGGAGGGCACCACGGTCGACGGCAAGGTGGTCGCCGCGTGGCGCGGGGTGCCGCTCCTGCCTTGCGACAAGATCCCGATCACCGACAACGGCACGTCCTCGATCCTCGCCATGCGGACCGGCGTGGAGGACAACGGCGTGATCGGGCTGCACCAGACCGGCCTGCCCGACGAGTACGAGCCCGGCCTGAACGTGCGCTTCGACGGCATCTCCGATCAGGCGGTCGCCAGCTACCTGGTCAGCACCTACTACTCCGCCGCCGTGCTCGTGCCCGACGCGCTCGGTGTGCTGGAGAACGTCGAGGTCGCGCGGTGACCCCTCGCCCCGCGACGACAACGAACAACAGCGCTCCAGAAAGGACGACACACGTGACCATCGCCCGTACTCCCGCTCCCGCAAAGGTTCTGCGCACCGAGTATCAGAAGTCGGTGGCGTCGTACTGGAACAAGGAGAAGGACCCGGTCAACCTGCGTCTGGGCGATGTGGACGGGCTCTATCACCACCACTACGGGGTCGGCGAGGTCGACTGGTCGGTGCTGGAAGGCCCCGAAGAGACCCGTGACGAGCGGATCATCGCCGAAATGCACCGACTGGAGACGGCGCAGGCCGACGTCCTGCTCGATCACCTCGGCGACGTCAAACCGGACGACCACCTCCTCGACGCCGGCTGCGGGCGCGGCGGGTCCAGCATCATGGCCAACGCGAGGTTCGGCTGCCACGTCGACGGGATCTCGATCTCGGAGAAGCAGGTCGAGTTCGCCAATCACCAGGCGGATATCCGCGGTGTCGCCGACCGCGTGCGCTACCACTTCCGCAACATGCTCGACACCGGCTTCGAAACCGGCTCGCGCAAGGCGATCTGGAACAACGAAAGCACCATGTACGTGGACCTCCACGAGCTGTTCGCCGAGCACGCGCGGCAGCTGGAGTTCGGCGGCCGCTACGTCACCATCACCGGGTGCTACAACGACGTGACGGGTGGCCGGTCGAAGGCCGTCGCGCAGATCGACCAGCACTACACGTGCAACATCCATCCGCGCAGCGAGTACTTCAAGGCCATGACGGCCAACGACCTGGTGCCGATCTCGGTGGTGGACCTGACGCCCGACACGATCCCGTACTGGGAGCTGCGGGCGAAGTCTTCAGTGGCGACCGGGATCGAAGGGCCGTTCCTGGACGCCTACCGCGAAGGCAGTTTCCACTATCTGCTCATCGCCGCGGACCGCGTCTGAATCTGGAGCGAAGCGATGACCGAACAGGGTGCGCTCGCCACGCTGCTGGCCGGGCCGAGCGGGCTGGGCACGTCCGCCGCCCGGCTGGCGGCCCGGCTGACCGCGGTTCCTCAGGAGAGTCCGCCACCTGAGGAACCCGGTCTCGACCCGGCTTACGCGTACCGGCCGTGGGGTGACGGGTCGGCGCCGCCGTTGTACTGTCCCGTCACCGAACGGATCAACGACCCGCTCGCCGTGGAGGTCGATCGGCGGCTGACGTTGTGGGCGGGGGAGTGCGGGTTCGACGAGGAGGAGTGCGAGCAGATCGGGAAAGCGGGCTTCGGCAGGCTCGTCATGCTCGCCCATCCGGACTGCGAGGATCCCGAGCGGCTGTTGATTTCGGCGAAGCTTAACGCCGCCTGGTGGGCGGCCGACGACCTCTACGCCGACGACACGTCGCTCGGCGCGGTGCCTGCCGAGCTGCCGCCGAAGCTCGCGCTGGCGATGGCCGCGATGGACCCGGTGCCGTCGCTGGGCGAATTCAGCCGAGACCTCGACGAAACGCTGCGGAACGACCGGGTCCTGGTGGCGCTGGGCTCGGCGACGGACTTCCTGCGGCGATCCGGGACTGCCGCGCAGGTCCAGCGTGTCTGCTATTCGACCTTCGCGATGTTCGTGAGCTGGACCGCCTACGCGGCGTGGCGTCACAGCGGGAAATACCCGCCCGCGTGGGAGTATCTCGCCGCCCGGCAGCACGACAGCTTCTACACGTCGATGACGTTGATCGACGTCCTCGGTGGGTACGAGCTGACGTCGAACCTCTACTACGACCCTCGGGTGCGCGAGGCGGCGATCCAAGCGGGGACGGCGGCCGTGCTCGTCAACGACGTGCACTCCGTCACCAAGGATCTGGAGGACGAGTCGCCGCCCTGCAACGCGGTACTGCTGATCGCCGACGACCGGAAATGCACGATCGAAGAGGCCACGGCGATCACCGTCGAGCTGCACAACGACGTCGTCCGTGACTTCCAGGCCGCCCACGAGAAGCTGAGCGCCGTTCCTTCCGTTGAACTGCAACGGTTTCTGCGCGGGTTGCGAGGGTGGATGGGCGGCGGTTTCGAATGGCACTCGACAAGCCCCCGGTACCGCACCAAGCCCGGCGTCTCGTGAGTGGCGAGGACGGTTAGAACCGTCCTTACCACTCACGAGACCCATCGCTAAACGACGCCGGCTTCGATCAACTGGCCCCAGATCACGCCCTGGTCCACGACCTCGACTTCGAGCTTTTCGGCCTTGGTGAGCTTGCTCGCCCCGACATCGGCGCCGGTGATGAGCAGGTCCGTGTTCGCCGAGACCGACGACGCGATGGTCGCGCCCGCCTTTTCGCACAACCGCTGGAAGGTCGGGCGCGGCACCTTCTCGCCGGAGCGCGGGTCGCTGATCGATCCGGTGACCACGACCGTCTTGCCTTCCAGCGGAGCGCCAGCCGCGACGACCGGCGGGAGGTCTTCTTCGCGTACGTCCAGCGAGACTCCGACCTCGCGCAGCCGCTCGAGCTCGGGTCGGAGGCGGGTGAGGTGCTCGATCAGGGACGCGGCGACCTTCGGGCCGATGTCCTCCACGGCGACGAGCCCCTCTTCGCCCGCGTCCGCGACGGCTTCCAGCGAGCCGAACCCCGCCCGGCACAGCCGCGCGGCGGTGCCTTCGGAAGCCATCGGGATGGCGAGGCCGATCAGCGCCCGGCGCAGGCCGACGGCCCGGCTCGCGTCGATGGACTCGATCATGCGGGTGGCGGAGATGTCGCCGATGCGGTCGAACTCCAGCAGTTTTTCCTTGGTGAGCCGGTAGAAGTCCGACGGGTGCTCGAGGATCCCGGCCTCGGCGAGCCGCTCGATCCAGACGCCGCCGATCGCGTCGATGTCCGCGGCCGCGCGCGACGCCCAGTGGATCAGCCGCCGGACGGTCTGGGCAGGGCAGGCGACGTTGGTGCAGAACAGTTCCCGGCTGTTGCCCTGTTCGGTCAACGGCTCTTCGCACGACGGGCACACCGACGGCGGCACGATCTCCCGCTCCTCGCCGGTGCGCTTGGCGGCGTCGAGAACCCCGGCCACGAACGGGATCACGTCGCCGGCGCGGCGCACCAGCACGGTGTCGCCGATCTTGATACCGCGAGCCTTGATGACCTCCTGATTGGCCAACGTCGCCCGCGTGACGGTGGTCCCACCGACGAACACCGGCTCCAGCCACGCGACAGGTGCGATCTTGCCGGTCTTGCCGACGTCCCAGACGACATCGGCGAGCACGGTGGTCTTCTCCTCGGCGGCGAACTTGAAGGCCAGCGCCCCGCGCGGTGAACTGGACCGGGTCCCGGCGGCGGCGTAGGCGTCGCGATCCGCCAGGCGCAGCACCGCACCGTCGAGGTCGTAGTCGAGGTCGTTGCGCTGCTGCTCGATGGTCGTGATGACGGCCTGCGCCGACTCGGCGTCTTCGCAGTGCCGCATGTCGGCGGCGGCGAACCCGAGCGTCCGCAGCGCGCCGTCGAGATCGGTTTCCGCGCTGTCGGGCTCCGTGGAGAGGTCGAACGCGAAGAACTGCAGACGCCGTTCGGCGACGGTGGCCGGATCCTTCGCGCGCAAGGTGCCTGCGGCGGCGTTGCGCGGGTTGATCAGCGGCTTGTCCGGGTGGACCTTGTTGTAGGCGGCGAAAGTGGAACGCAGCATGACGGCCTCGCCGCGGACCTCGACCCGGCCGGGCGCGTCGACCTTGTCCGGGACACCGTCGGTCAGCGCACGGACCAGCATGGTCACGTCGTCGCCCGTGGTCCCGTCGCCGCGGGTGACCGCCCTGGCGAGCCGCCCGTTCTCGTAGACGAGCGCGAGCGACAGGCCGTCGAGCTTCGGCATGACGACCACCGGCTGCCCGGGGAACCGGGCGAAGAACGCCTCGACCTGCTCGGGTTTGGTCGCCTTCTCCAGCGACAACATGGGCCGCGAGTGCCGGATGGGCGCGTGCAGGACGGTGGGCGCGCCGACCTGATCGAGCGGGTTCGGCTCCGGGGCCAGCTCGGGATTCGCCTCGATGAGCCCGCGCAGTTCGTCTTCGATCGCGTCGTAGTCGGCGTCGGCCACCTTCGGCGAGCCCCGGTAGTAGGCGTCGCGAAGGACGACGATCTGATCGGCGAGTTCTTGGATGCGGTCCCGAGCGTTCACGGGGCTGAGATTACCCGGGACCCCCGACAGAACACGGTCCGAAGAGGACTCGTGTCACGGGTTGATGGCGAGCACCAGGAACGAGGCCAGCAGGACCAGGTGCACCCCGCCCTGCAGCCGGGTCGCGCGGCCGGGGACGACGGTGAGCACGCTGACCGCGATCGTCAGCGCCAGCAGCACGATATGGGTCGCGCCGAGGCCCAGCAGCAGGGGCCCGTCCAGCCAGATCGACGCCAGCGCGATGGTCGGGATGGTGAGCCCGATGCTCGCGATCGCCGAACCGTAGGCGAGGTTGATGCTGGTCTGCATCCGATCGCGCCGCGCGGCCCTGGTCGCGGCCAGCGTTTCCGGCAGCAGCACCAGCATGGCGATCACGACACCGACGAACGACTGCGGGAAGCCCGCCGCGCTGACCCCCGCTTCGATGGCCGGGGATTCGACCTTCGCCAGGCCGACGACGGCGACCAGCGCCACGAGCAGCAGCCCCAGGCTCGTGAGCGCGGCCTTGTTGGTCGGCGGCTCGGCGTGTTCCTCTTCCTTGACCGAGCCCTCGCTGTCGACCGGCAGGAAGAAGTCGCGGTGACGCACGGTCTGTGTGAGCACGAAAAGGCCGTAGAGCAGCAGCGAGGCGACAGCGGCGAAGGTGAGCTGCGTGCCGTTGAAGGCCGGGCCCGGGGTGCTGGTGGTGAAGGTCGGCAGCACGAGGCTGACGGTGGCCAGGGTCGCCACGGTGGCGAGCGCGCCGCCGCTGCCTTCGGGGTTGAAGTGCGTCTCGCCGTAACGACGGGCGCCGACCATGAGCGAAATGCCGGCGATGCCGTTCATCGTGATCATCACCGCGGCGAACACCGTGTCGCGGGCCAGCGTCCCGGCCTCGGGGCCGCCGGAGGACATCATCGTCACGATCAGCGCGACTTCGATGACCGTGACCGCGATCGCCAGCACCAGCGAGCCGAAGGGCTCTCCGACACGATGCGCCACCACTTCGGCGTGATGCACCGCGGCCAGCACCGTCCCGCCGAGCGCGAGCGCGACGATGATCACCGGCACCGCGCCCAGGTCACGGCCCCAGCTCAGCACCAGCACGACTATGGCGAGGACCGGCATGACGGTGGTCCAGGACAGGGGGAATCGCCTGTGGGAAGCGGCCATGCCGCCACCTTCGCACACTCTGCGTGACGTCGCCGCTCCATGGGGGTCCCGGGGTGACGAAGTTCTTAGCGGGCACCGACCCCGTTCAGGAAGTTCTCGACGAGTAGATCGGCGGCGCGCGGGGCGTCCATGTCCTCCCGCGACGCGAGGTGGAGGAGCTGGATCAGCAGACGGCTCGCCCAGCCGTCCGGGATGTCCTCGCGGAGAAAGCCCTCGTCGGTTGCCCGCTGGAGGAACGTGTCAACCTCGGCGGACAGCCGGTTCCGGCGGTCCTGGATGGAGGGTTCGGCGCGCATCCGGGTCAGTTCGACCGGCCAGGCGCGATTGACCTCGATGATGCCTTCGACGTAGCGATGCAGGGCCACGGGGACCGCCGTCTCGGTGAGCCGGGCGGCGCGGACGACCTGCTCGACCGCGGTCAGCCGCGAGTCGTAGATGGCCGCCAGGAGCTCTTCGCGCGAGGCGAAGCGCCGATAGACGGTGCGCCGGTCGACACCGGCTTCGGCGGCGATCGCGCTGATGCTGGCCGAGGGGTCGTGAGCGAGCATGCGCGCGCCGGTGGTCAGGACGGCTTCGAGATTGCGCGTCGCATCGGCTCTCATGCCGGGAATGTATCACGCTGCTGTGTCGTTAACCGCCATAAGTGCTACGTAGATGTGACATTTAGAGAGGCGGAACGGTGATCACGAACGACAGGCTCTTCATCGGAGGCGAGTGGACGACACCGAGCGACCCGACGCGGCTGGACATCGTGTCCCCGCATGACCAGTCGGTTCTCGGACGCGTCGTCCAAGCTCTTCCCGCTGACATCGACCGTGCCGTCGCCGCGGCCAGGGCCGCCTTCGACGAAGGTCCGTGGCCGCGGACTGCGCCGGAGGAACGGATCGCGGTGCTCCGGCGGCTGAACGCGCTGAGGGAAGCCCGTGCGGCCGAGATCGCCGAGCTGATCTCGGCCGAGAACGGTTCCGCTCTCTGGTTCACACGCGCCGGGCAGCCCGGAGTGGGACGCCTCGCCGTCTCGTACCTGAAGGCGGCGGAGGAATTCGGGTGGGAGGAGACACTCACGCCGTCGGACCCGTCCGCTCCGTTTCGTTCGATCGTGCGCCGGGAGCCGATCGGGGTGGTCGCCGCGATCATCCCGTGGAACTCGCCGTTCTCGGCGTCGATGGCCAAGATCGTGCCGGCTCTGCTCGCGGGGAACACCGTCGTCCTCAAGGTCTCGCCGGAGAATTCGCTCAGCATGAGCCTGCTCGCCGATCTGCTCGCGGAGGCGGGGCTGCCGTCCGGGGTGATCAGCGTGCTGCCCGCGGACCGGGAGACCAGCGAATACCTGGTGAAGCACCCCGGCGTCGACAAGATCGCGTTCACCGGTTCGACCGCCGCCGGCCGCCGGATCGCGTCGCTGGCGGGGGAGCGGCTGAAGCGGGTCAGTCTGGAGCTGGGCGGGAAGTCCGCGGCGGTGATCCTGCCCGACGCCGTCATGGCGGATGTGGTCGCCGGGCTGAAGTTCGGATCGTTGCTCAACAACGGCGAAGCCTGCATCGCGCAGACGCGGATCCTCGCGCCGCGTGGCCGATACGACGAGTTCGTCACCGGGCTCAAGGAGATGATGGAATCGCTCGTGGTCGGCGACCCGGCCGACGAGAAGACCTTCATCGGCCCGATGGTGCGGCCGGACCAGCAGCAGCGGGTGCGCGACTACATCGAGATCGGAATCGCCGAGGGCGCGCGCCTGGTCACCGGAGGTCCCGAGATCCCCGAAGGGCTGGAGAAGGGCAACTACGTCACGCCGACGTTGTTCGCCGACGTCGACAGCGCGATGCGCATCGCCAAGGAGGAGATCTTCGGGCCTGTGCTCGTCGTCATCCCCTATGCGGACGAGGACGACGCGATCCGCATCGCCAACGACTCCGAGTACGGGCTCTCCGGCGGTGTCTGGTCGGCCGACGAGGACCGCGCGCTCGCCGTCGCACGGCGGATGCGCACCGGGACGGTCACCGTCAACGGAGCGCCGATCGGTTTCGACGGCCCGTTCGGCGGCTACAAGGCCAGCGGCATCGGCCGTGAATACGGCGCGGCGGGCCTCGCTCAGTACGTCGAGCTCAAGACCGTCACGAAAGGCGAGCGTCGGGGATCTTGATCGTGATCCGCTCGTCCGCGGCCAGGATCCGCTGAAGCCGGAACCGGCAGAGCGTATAAAACATCTCGCCCAGCTCTTCGGGGTCGATGCGGCCTTCGAGGTCGCGCTTGCTCGCGTTGAGCACCCGGCTGATCACGTTCGCGGGCAGCCGGCCGCCGAACTCGCCCATCAGCCAGACGCCGATTTCGCCGATCTCGTCCGTGATCGTGCGCTGCGCGGTCATCAGCCGTACCCCTCTGCGTCGG
>Ga0307518_10001183_pt1 | contig 19604 bp, 30 predicted proteins | sample 25_EM_MG_FD_203889 | JGI IMG/M metagenome (GOLD analysis project Ga0307518, IMG submission 203889) | Populus trichocarpa ectomycorrhiza microbial communities from riparian zone in the Pacific Northwest, United States - 25_EM | ecosystem: Host-associated > Plants > Roots > Unclassified | place...
TTGATCTGAGACAGAACAGCCACAAGAAGGGTATCAGGGGTCCAGAGGTCTTTGGGGGGTCACCATGCACTAAGGTGTAATGCATGTGTTCTAGTGCCGCTGAAGCACAACCATGGGCTCCCTTGACAAGCTCTCTTCTGGGAAAGAATGAGAGAGGGTTCTTCTTCCTAATAGCACTCTAAAGTAGGGATATAACTGTCATGGTGCTGGAGGACACCATCTGAAAGTAGGGAAGCAGATAGAGTACTGAATTCAATGCATCCAGGGAAGTGAGATGAACGACAGAGGAAGATGGACATGGCAAGTATCTGGGAGGAAGGGACCATAGGCTGAGAGCTCAGGGGACATAGAGATGACCAGAGATGACTTTTCAATCTTGACAATAGACCAAGAACAAGGGGGACTGAGGGAGCAGGCTGGGAAGATATGTGCCAGGCAGTACACGGGAACTCTGGAAGAGGCTGTCCTAAGAGCAGGACATAGTGGAGATCTGCAGCAATAGTGGAGAAATGATCCAGAGAAAATACGGACTCCATAGTGACCAATGAGACAAATGTCTGGATTGTGGGGGGAATATCTCTGTGGGAAATGAATGGATCCGTGTCAGAACTTGACAGGCAGATAGACCACGCTCCAGGCTCTCTGATGGTGTAGTCACATGCCTGATAGCTTTGGAAATGGTGGAGCTATTCAAAATATCAGAATGCCGGCACTGGGCACCTAAAAATGACATCTTTGCGAGTTGTTTATGCAACTGGGAATGTAGCTAGTAGTAAGGGACCAAGTAAAGAGGGTGCAGAGAGGATGTGGGTGAAGGCGTGCAGCACCTTCTGGTCGCGATTGAGACAAACCTAAAGGAGATGAGCGTTAGCTGCGTGGGTGGGTTGGGAAAACCTCACATGCTGCTGGTTTCACAGAGAGGTCTGCTTGTCCACGACTGCGGCGAGACTCCTGTGAGGTGATTCCAAGGGGTTTGCTAGGAAACTCTGCAGGGATCTCAGGGTGCGGTGGGTGGGCGAAAACGATAAGCTGCTTGACGTGCGGTGTGAATTTGAGCTGAGTGATGGAGGAAGGGAAGAAAGAGAAGTGCGGCATCACAGCCACTCATGCAAAGACAATATTCTATTATTTTTCGTGCCTCCTACATACTAGAATGACAATCTTTGCAAGTCGTTTATGTGACTGGGAATGTAGCTAGTAGCGAGGGACCAAGTAAAGAGGGTGCAGAGAGGATGTGGGTGAAGGCGCGCAGTGCCTTCCGGTCACGATCGAGACAAACCTAAAGGAGACAAGTGTTAGCTGCGTTACCCAAAGGATGTTACAACCATGCCCAACTCTGGGCCTTATCCGGTCGCTCCGGTCGCGTCGCAGCTCTACAGCTCAACTCCAGTCGCTCGCCACTTGCTCCGGTCGCGCTCGCGCAGTTAACTTCCGTTAAGCACGACACCTGGTCTATACCCCATTCACTCTTTACCACACCTCGCCGTCTACCCTGCTCGTTCGTGAGTTCTCTGTGTACCTGTTATATCCACCACCTTGTATCATTTTCACCGGACCTGGTTTATTTTACTTGGACCTGACTTTATTTTACCCGGACCTGACTTAGTACTTTCTCCGATTATCCCTTGTCCGCTTTTTAGGCTGTTTACTTGTCACTGTAAGTACTCGTCCCTAGCTCTTACTTAGTATAAGTACTCTGTAGATTATCCTGTACTCTTCAGTCTGAAATCATCTAAGTTACTACTCCTGTCCCCTTGTCTGTCTCTGTCTCCGTCTCCACCTGACCGGAACCTACGCAAGGGATCAATGCTCGTTGTCCTTGTCATTGAATCCAATCGGTCGCAACTCCGGCCTGGGCTAACCTCTGCCCAAACCTCTGACCTCTTCCCTCGTCCGTTTTTGTCTGGACTTGACCGGACCCCCTACCGGAGTAGACCCGGACTTGACACTCAACAAGTACTGGAATAAGGAATTTTTTTTACACATTATCACTTAGTTAGTTGCTACATGTTCCTTTATCTCAAATGATTTGTGTATGCTTGAAATGGGAAGTGCTTTGTTGTGTGCCCTAGTGAGATCTATCCACCAGTTGCCATCATGGACACTCTTCGCCTGTCAGGATCAGTTCTCCTCGACAATCTTACTAGGAGGTCCAGGGGTGCAGGGGCCTAATGAGGAGGTAAGTCCAGACACTAGTAGGTGCTAGTTAGTGTGGAGAGTCAAGTCCGGGCACTAGAGGAGCACTGGGAGTAAGTCTGGGTTTTTGCAGAGTAAGTCTGGACCATGGGAAAGTAGTCCGGAGTTGAGCACAGCTTGTCTGGAGCAAAGGACATCCCAGAGGTGGGATAAGTCCTAAGAGGTCTAGCGTCGAGTCTGGGACAGAGGTGGCTTTTGCCCTTGTGTGAGTAGGAGACTTGCTAGGAGTGGACATAGGACCAAGGGGATGAGATAGGAAGGAGGCCAGAGTTGGCCAGAGTTCAGGAGAACAGGATGGGATTAGGAGAGCATGGGGTAGTACAGACTGAGGAGTATCTTAGTTGAGATTTGATCCAAGGATCTACTAGGCTGGAGTTTGGTAGTTTATATAGTAAAGAGAACTGGAGGTGAGTATATACGGTGACAAGTAAACACCTTAGTCAGGACAAGGGATGGAGCAGAAACAGACAGGAAAATAAACCAGGGGCAGGAAAATAAATCAGAGTGGAAGCAGACATGGGGAACTAGAGATACAGGGACGACAGAGGAAAAGCAGGAACAAGTAGGTAAAGGGAACTAAGTTGGAACAGGACAAGTAAGGGTCGGAGGTGGACTTAACTAATGTTAAGTCCGGAGCGATGTCCAGGACCAGAGGAAGTGGGACCGGAGGAAGTGCAAGAGCAGAGGGAGTGTAAGAGTGAAGGGAGTGTGCAGGTGGAGGAAGGGTGGAGTAGCTGGAGGAAGGTCTGGAGTTGGACATGGAAATGTCCTAAGTCATTGGTGGACCTGACAGAGGAAGCGGAGCAGGAGCAGGAGTAGAACTGAGCCAGAGTTGGATATACCATCTGGAGTTGGGCTACATTGCAGACAAGGCTAAGGGAGTGGCTGGACTGAAACTGGAGTTGCATCTATGCCTAAGGAGAGGTCAGGCAGGCCAAGGTTAGACCAGAGTTGTGACTGGGAAAAGTATGGATATGACATCGCCCTCCACTTGCTCATCATGCTGCAATGCAGACCACCCCCTTCAAGTTCAGGACTACTTCTGTCCCCACTATGGGAAATTTTTTCAAAGTGGAAGACATCAACCAAGAGATCTTGGTTGAATTGGAAGATGCCACTATTGACAAGGATGTGCTCAACACTCCATCTCATTATATACTGGAGGAAACCACTAAAATGTTACCTATGATGGTCCAAAGTCTTCCTTCGGCAGGCGAGAACTCGCCATTGCAGATCACATTGTTGACTTTTGGAATGGAGTATTTCTATTGTAATGGTTGCTGGGACCCCAAAAAGGTTCCTCACATACCGAAATCATGACCTAGGGCATCAAAAAATATCAAGTCTACTAGCTCATTGTGAGCACGACCAGGTCATGGGTCCAATTGTCCATTGCAGCAATGTTGCACGAACACTCACCCAAGATGTGAGACTCTTCTCATGGGCCTTCACAGAAGGAAACTATCAAAGGGACCTTCATACCTGCTGCCAGCTTGGAGAAGGAATGTGTTGCGAAGTGGTTGAATGGGATTACAGATGCCCTATTGATCCTTCTCCCCAAGAACACTGTCCCAGCACCTACTATCCCGGCAACTGCAGTCACCCCCAGGATGCTTACATGTTCTGCTGTTACTAAACAGCGCCATTATTGGTCCTCAGAGAGATCATGCAAACCGATCAAGGACACTCTGATGCCATGGAAGCCAGACATGGTTTTATGGGAGAAATCCTTACCCATTGCTTTCGGACCTCAGCCTGACTTCTTGTGGAAGGATGTCATATCCTTTGTGGAGCTGTCATCGACTCCCTACTCAAAATCCACTGACACAGGGACTGTCTGTAATAATGTGATGCACAAAGTGTATGGAATCTTTGCATCCCAACCTGGTCAACAGTACTTGTTCGCACTATCCATTGCAAATCAGGAATTTTGTGCCCATATGTTTGATTGTTCAGGTGTTGTTCATTCCCATCCCTACAATATTCATTGGTCCCTGTGTGTGCTACTCTGCATGCTAGGCCTGCTTGCATTCAGTAACCCTGACCATGTTGGATGTGATGCAACCTTGGTATATTTTTCTCCCAGTTCATCACAGTTCACCTCACCTGGCACAATCCAAGCTGGGCCCTTGATGTACACAATCATATGTCAGCTCTTCTTCAACTTCCTAATCTGTGGCCAGGGCATGTCTGGCTGGCACATCTGGCGTGACAGTGAAGACTACATGATTAAGGATTCATGGACTCATGCAAGTTGAGTCAGTCGAGAGGAAGATATACTCAACAAAATCCGTGGCATGAAGGGGGTTCCTCAGCTCATTTCTGCCTGGACCATTGAGATCACAGGTTCAGATGATCAGACCAATACTCGCTGGTTGTTGTTTCCCTCTCTTAGTGGAATTCATGTCCATTGGTGGCTTGTTATGCAACCAGTTGGGGTGCCCCTATCTGATTTCAAAACCATCCATGAACTCCTCAGCATCATCATTGATGTTCTTGACAGTAAGTCAGAACAACTGCACTACTTGCCGACCTAATAATGTCTACAGCTCACATGTCACTTGTTGTACAACACTGCATTCTCCACCGTGACATCAGTGTCAATAACACCATGATTTTTGTTTGTGATACTGCTGAGAGTGAAGCCAAGAAAGGTATGGATGAAGCTTTCAGTGGTGAAGAATCCAAGACTGATGGCAAAAATTGAGGTGGCAATGGAAACTCAAGTGAAGCTCTCGGTGGTGAACCACCCTGTAACAACAACTGTCTCCAAGACAGCAGCAAAACTCAAGTTTCTGGTGACGATACCAACAGCAGTGGAAAGGGGGAAACACTCAAGCAGAACCTTGCCCTGTGGGATCAACAAAGGTGCAAACAGATCAAGACTGGCACTTTACGTAGCAGTCTTCTCATTGATTTTGACTATGCAACTGATCTTGATGAAGCCTTACCCACGGGTCCTGGTGACTGCACCATAAGTATTCCCCCATCTGCACCCCCCCTTTTTTGCCAATCAATTTTGATCAGGGGACAATACCATTTATGTCATCCAAGATTCTTCTCAACTATAAAAATGGCACAATGCTACACTCCACTAGCGATTACATAGAATCTCTTGTCTATGTTCTGGTGTGGATGTGTGTCCTTTATGCCGGCCCTGGAACCCTTCGGAAGGACAGGCACATCACTCAAACTGTCTTGAAGCCCTGGGTTATGGTTTCCATGGTCACTGATGCAGTCAGCCTTGGAGTCCACAAAGCAGGGCTGAAAATTCATCTGAGAACTGTCACCGATGAGTTTACTTTGTTCTTCAAGCCTCTTTGCCAGATGGTCAGCAGACTCCTCACAAAGCTCGGGCAGTTGTCCACAACCGATCATATACCTAACTACCAGGCTATCAGGGACATCCTTCTGGAGGGCTTTGGCACAGTTGAAGAAGATCCCAACTGGAGTGGCACAAAGGACGTACATGGGTACAGTTTATTACAGCAGGATACCAAGCACAAATTGCCAGTTTATGCAACAGGTGGATATGAAGCTGTATTAGATCTTGAAGATGAGGCAGACTCACGGGTTGTCCATTGGTGTCGGCTTATTTGAATTATATCCTTACATAGCAACTTACCATACAGACCTCATGTACCTGCATATTATCTTCATTGATTGTCGGCAAAAAATCCCCAAGTCTGAGATCGGACTGCTGGAATATTCTTTGTGCTTTCCTAAATGGGAGCCACGTATTTCAGCTTCAGGCTGCAATGCAGTCCACACAGGATGTCAACCAAAACTTGTGAGTACATACTTCAGTCATGTTAATGAACATTAGGATCACTGACACACAACATCCTGACCGATAAAAACTATTTGCACTTTGGTCCAATTTTTTCGAAGAGCCATAGAACATGTGTTTAATAGAATGTACATTACCCAGGCAAGCAAATGAGGTGAGCCTTTAGGACATTGTGTTTTCATTTCATCTTTCAATTCCACCCTGCAGGTGCCTAGGATGTGACTGACTCAATCTCAATACACATTCTCGCAGGTAGTAGGAAGGTCTTGATATTTGAGCAAACGAAGGTCAGTAAACAAGCAGTGAGAGTTCCTATTGTTTTTTATGGTTCACGATACTTTACCTCAATTATTGCATAGATGAGTACATCTTCACCTTAGCCGATGCACCATATGCACTGATCAGTCATTTCAATGGGCATTGGCCTGAATGGAACATGCAGCCTCAACATGTAGCACCCAATATCAGGTGAGTCACCGAGAGTGCACTCTCAGGCTGATTTTCCTTCTCTCTTTTCAATTCCTCTGTGTAGATGGCTTCTTATGACCCAAGAAAGTGGACAACCCAGTCTGATGGTGCCTTCCTAGAAGCAGCTGGCCTCGATTCTCGTAAGAAACCAAGGACAGTGGATAGCGATCCTAGCTCTTGTGAGTACATCATTGGGAGTGTTCATGACCGGTTCACCTTGTTTGTTTTTTTACAGGTGGTGGCGGTACACAGAATGTGCACTGCTCTTCCAGGGCAAATAAAGGGAATGGGGGGCAACTTTCTCAGCTTCAGGCAATTGAATGCATCCAGACTGAGCGGATGACCATTTTCAAATCTCATGCTTCTCAGCTTGAAAGAGCTACCACTAATGAACCAGTGAATCCCATGGCCTCAGTGAAGCCAAAGCCCCATCTACTACTCATGTACCAGATAGCGATGGTCAATCAGAGCAGGAGCTGGTATATAACATTTTGCAATGTTTTGGATCCAAGTACTGACAGTAGAGCTTCACAGGCACCTGCAGGCTTTGACAGTGCACCTCCACCAGCATATCAAATGGCTATTCAAGGTTCTCGGTACAGCATTCGTCCTTCAGACCCAGAAAAACAACATGGACCTGATGGTAATACCTTCCCAGAATCTTTGGATAGAGGTACAGCACCATTGTCTCATGTCTCAGTCACTCCCTTGTCTTGTAAAGTACCTATTATTCCCGTTTCTCGTGATGCTTCTATCACTGCAAGCATTTCCCAATGTTTGATGACAAAACATTGTAAAAAATAGAAGAAAGAGATACTCTTTTATTTACAATTTTGTTCAACAAAAAAGACAAATATCATACAGCATTATTTTTGTCATTTTTGTGTCAAGACATGATTTGAGATCATTTCTTATGTTGAGAGTATAAAATATTTAACCTTTTTCTTTTGCCTGTCCCTTGCAAGACAAATAAAGAAATAACAATGTAAATTTTCCCACAGGAAGTATTTTCAATTTTCTGCAGTGAAAAATTGAATCAAAAGATACTCTATTCTACAAAAATAAATGTTTAGGAAATATACTATATATTTTTGGTCATAACACTCTAGCCAGCCAATCAGTATCCAGGAACAATCATGTTTCTTGAAGAAAAATCTATTGTTTTCTTTTAACATGTTTTTAGAAATAATATGGTATCTTATTTCTAATAAAACATGCTGAAATTCTTGCTATGAGAAAAGTTACATTTTCTTTTCTTTATTTGTTTTTCAAGGAACAGGTAGAAGAAAAAGGTTAATTTTTTTATAGCTCTAACATAAGAAATGATCTCAAATGATGTTTTGGGAAAGAAAATGACAAAATGATGCTGTATGATATTTGTGTTTTTTGTTAAACAAAATTGTAAATAAAAGAGTATCTCTTTCTTCTATATTTTTATAATGTTTTGTCATGAAATGCTTGCAGTGTATGTTTCATGGAGGATCTATTACCTGTGGAATATCTCCCGCCCCAAGCTTTCACAGAGGATCCATCACCCCAAGTTCTTGCAGGGGGTCCACTGCTCCAAACTCTTGTGGGGGGTCCACTGCTCCAAACTCTCATGGGGGATCCACCTTACCAAGTTCTTGGAGTGGTTCTATTCTGATGTCTCACAACACGTCCACTGTCATGGCCCCTGGCTCACAGAAGGGGTCCTTACCAGCTACCAGTTCACTTTCTAGATCGCAGAGCCGCTATTCATCAGGTGGAGCCTCGACAAGAATTGTCACCCAGCAATCACACATTTACCCTGATGAGCTTCTACCCTCCCCACCATGTTTGACTCCAACAATCGAATATTCTTCTGATGAGGAAGAAAGTCAGCTGCCAGACAATGAATACTACCGTAGGCTTGCACGCAAACGTGCACATGCCAATGGCAATGATTTTACTTTTGAAATGACTCAGTTCCCTCATCCCAGCAGTGATGTTGTAAGTGTTCATCACTTTGTGGCACCTTTCCTCCATGTATCGTCACTGGTGAAATTTTTATTAAGCAGGATTGTGACATCAATGAAGACCCTAGAGCAGCTGTGAACTTGATTCGAAAACATTGGCAGCACACAGACACAGGTAAGTGCCTCATCATCGCTCAGCATCTACTCACCTCACCCTCTAGAATGCCAATCTTATGATCAGTACAACTCCTCTCATTCCCAAGGCCATGAAGCTGCTTCCTCTCTGATCAGTGAGTGATGATCCTGAAGTTGAATACAACTAATTTTATCTGTTTAGATCCAGACCTACTTGCCCAGGAAGGACATTCTCCAACTGATGTTGTCAAAGAACATCATCGCCGCAACTGTTTCCCTTGTGCCCCAGATCCTGAACAACTATGTAGTGCCCGTCAAGAACTTCCTGTTTCACCCTTACGAATGGGAAGCCCATCTCCTCCACCTGATGTAAAGCCCAACCCAGATGTTACCAAACAAGCATCAATCCCCATCAGGGAACTTAGTGGTCAGCCAACAAAGCTGCATTCATACCCTTTCAAATTCCATGAAATCATTGAGTGGGCCAAACAGCTCACGCAATGTGGGGCTGCTCTTGATCCCTTCCCTAATCAAGCATGGTTCATAGACAAGAAGAGCACTCAGTATATAACCGAAGCAATTGCAGAACACAAGGAGAAGGGTGTTTTTATTCCACCTGGTAAGTCCTGTATTCATTGGTCCTGGATGAACTAATTGCTCGTCGATGGCAACAGGTTACTGGCCACAGTATCGCAATGAACTTGGTACTCTGGTCGGTCTTTTTTTTTTTTGCTATTTTAACACAATGATGATCTGTTTGGCAGCTCTGGGAAGCTCTTATGACATGGCGGTCGACTCTCAAAGCCAAGGCTCATGAATGGGTGGTATGGCACTATCCCTTGGGTGGGTGTCGATTGGCCAAAGAAAATTTAGCTAGTGTGCAAGAACTGGTTCATGGAGCAATGTTTGTTAGAGATGGCATCAAGGAAGACATCCGTCCTCCACATTTTGCATCATTTTTATCTGATGTTTATTTTACAGGGCACAACAAGAAACATGGCAGCTCCACCTCTGGCTGGCCTCATCATGGAGTTTTTTTACACTGGGCCTTCTGCACTTGGGAACCTTTTCCCAGAAGTATTCGCATGGGAGGTGCCAAAGCCTGTTGTCTGTCTTACAGCAACTGCAGTAAGTATTTGTTTGCTTGTTTAGCATTTGCTCACTGGATGTTCTATAGTTACAAGCTGCCATTGATGAGTATGCAGTCACTGGAATTCGACAGGACTGCCAATTCGAATATGCTACCTACTCGAAGGTTTTCACACAGCTAATGGGTATGCAAGCCAAAATCGACGCTAATTCCAAGCATGCCGCTATGACTTGGGCACTCAGAGTTTCTTGGGCAATGACTGGAAGGTGAGTTCTCGTGTTGACCTTTCATTTGATTTCTCTTATGTTTTATGCAGCACTTTGTTTGATGGCAGCAATACGGTGATTACCAGTGAGGAAGATTTTGATGTCATGCTAAATTAGATTTTTTATAGCGCGTACTTTTTGTTTGTGATGTGATATGTGAAATGTTACGCATGTTTCCCAATTCTGTGCAGCAGAATTTTGAGTCGCATGAATGACTGTACAGCACCATATATACTAAGATGCACAGAACTACCACAGAGTATGACAGAATAAGTCTGTGTGTACAAGCTTGTCAGAGTCTGTAATAGTAGGAACCTTTCTGTGGGACCTGTGCCACTGTACAAGCCTGTGTAAGCTCTGTACAGAGGAGGGCTGGTTTGCTGATGTGGTGAGAAGACCTGGTCAAAATCTAATCCCTCAACCTGGGAGAAGCCTTTCGCAACTAAGTGGGCTTTCTTGCAGCCATCCGACTTCATGTTGAAGACCCATCAATTCTTTATGACCTTCCAGTCTTGGGGACAGTCCACAAGCTCAAAGACTTTGCGCTTTCGCAGCATGTCGAGCTCTTCTTGGCAAGCAAGTCACCAGAGTTTCTGCTCAGCTTGGGGTAAGCAAGCAATGTCCTTGTAGGACCAGTTGCAGACACTCTCATATTGAGGCTTGTGGGTTGTGAGGGCTTTGCCCATCAGGAAATGGACTAGGTTTGCTCCCCCTTCCTTGCACATCTTCCTCACTGGGTGTTGCAGAGGTGTTGGGGAAACCACCAGGGATATGGTCTGGTGTGTCCAGTTGTGGGGGCCTAGGGGCCTCACCCACTGTTTCTTGCCATTGAGAGGCACTTTTGATATCCTGGAGTTGCTCAATGGGATGTTGCCGCTCACCATACATGTTACTGGGGTGCAATGGCACTCTACGTTCACATTGGGGGCAGGCAGGTATATTAACTGCAGGAGGGTGTGGTGCATTCTGGCAGCATTCAGCTTGGCCAGGGTGCTGTGGTGCCAGAGGTGGTGGGTTTCTCACCAGTGAAGGCATTCTCAGTGCCAGTGGAGGCACTGGAGATGGCATACGGGGAGGATTTATTTGATTAGGCTCTTCCTCAGGAGCCTCAGGTTCCTTGCACTTGGGATCGTCATCTTGCGCTTGGGGATGTGGGTAGCCATGGTTGTGTTCCACATCATCATCACTGTCGATATCATCAGGGGGATTCCCTGGTCGATTGGTGGTAGGTTTTGGATTTGCCCTTCCAAAAGGGTTCTTGAGAGGTTCGCACCTGTTTTTAGGGCAGTGAGGGAAATGACGCTTGTCAAAGACGGTGTGGGCAGCAGTGAACACTGTGTTGGTGGAGCGCATAAACAAGAAGTTGCACTCATTGCCAGGGGCAACACCAACATAAGTCATTAGCTCTGACTTGGGAGCCATCTTATTTGCTCGAGCCATGGCTGGGAGGTAGACAAAGGCTCCACAGCCAAATACATGGAGGTGGTCAATGTTAGGCATCTCCCCCTTAAGCATTTCATGGGGGGTGCGCCATCGGAGGCGAGCTACCGGAGTATGGTTGTAGATGTGGGTTGCATGAGTGAATGCAAACTCCCACCAGGAGTCAGGAATGCAGGCTTGATGCCACATAGACTCAGCTTTATCCATGAGAGTGCGCCCTAAATGCTTGGCATGGCCATTCTGCATGGGGGTTTGTGGAGCACTTTGGTATATTTTAATTCCTTTCTCAAGGAGTGCTTGATCAAAGAGATCAGATTTGTACTCTCCACCAGCATTGGACATCCAGCCAACGACATGCACATTAATGGTATTCAAAGTTAAATAAGCAGTCATGTTTTGGGCAATAAACCCTAGTTAAGCCCTAGCATCATGGCTGAACTTCGGAAAGAATTCAAGCTCTGAATCACACCTAATCCATACCCAAATATAGAAACTCATCATAGTATGTTCTTGAGCGTGATTATCAATGATTATCAGCGATATAAGGTGTACTTAGTAATAGAAAATGGAATACAGGTACTAGTCTTCAACTACCAATATGCCCAGGGTGTCACTCCACATGGAGATACTACAGGTACTAGATGCAGCCACAATAGCTGTTGCAGAGAAGCGAAACGAAGAAATTAGTGCAAGCTTCAACAGTAGCAACTCGGAACTCACCAAAACATGGACAGATACATCGTCCAAGTCATCTTCGAGATCAGACAGTCTGATGCTCATTTCCCCGCCTTCTCCAGTGTTGTCGACCTCTTCTATGTCTCTCAATTCGGAATCCATGGACACAGTCTCCACAACAGAGGCAGTGGCTGCGCCATACATGGATCTACTCTGTGCACTCCTGGTGTTATGTGACAGGGTCAAAACAACGCGGGTTCTAGAGTATCCGGATGAGCCACTTCCGAGAGCTTCTCAGCTCCACTTACTCCACCACGCAGCTGAGCATCACCCAGTGCAGTTTCGTCAAAAGTTGCGCGTTAACCCACTAATATTTGATGACATCCTGGATCAAATCAGTGACCATACCATTTTCCAAAACTGGTCCAATAACAAGCAATTACCTGTTGCAATACAACTTGCAATTTTCCTCTTTCATGCAGGACACTATGGAAATGCGTGCACACCCGAGGATGTTGCACAGTGGGCGGGTATTAGTGTGGGGACGGTAGTGAATTGTACTCACTGCGTCATGGCCGCAATCCTAGATTAACATGACGAATTTATATACACACCAGATGTCCGCTCAGAGGACATGCGCCGAGCATGAGAGTTCACCGAGTCTCGGACTTGCCGCACGTGGAGGAATGGAGTCTTCGCTGCTGATGGGACTGCAGTCAACTTGTACGCCAGACCGGGAATGTTCGGAGATTGCTTCTACGACCAAAAAGGACATTTTTCATTGAATTGTCAGGTGTGTATCAAAGAGGGATGCTATGAATTGACTCACCTTGGCTTCAAGGCCATCATAATGCCACACAACTTGATGATTGTTGACTATGCGCTGGGGCAACCAGGTAGTGTACACGATGCATATGCTTTCCAGGGGACACAGATGTCCCAAGATCCAGTGAACGTGATTCTGCCACACCACTGGATCTGGGCAGATTCAGCTTATCCCTGCGAAACATGGTGTGCCGTACCTTTTAAGAAGCCACACGGGGGAAGCTTGATGTGCAGACAGAACACCTATAACTGATATCTATCAAAAGTACGTACCTACAGAACTCTGTGTGATTTAATGGCCCGAGTCCTTGGAAGGTCTGCGTGAGAGTTGAACATGCATTTGCAGCCCTAAAAGGTCGCTTCCAGTCATTGCATGAACTTCAACTCAGACTGAAGAAAGACGATGACTTACATGTGGCCATTTATTGGATCATGTGCTGTATGATCCTCCACAACATGGTTGTACGCTTTGAGGACAAACAGAGGGAAGTGTCGGGTGAGCGTGGAACAATGGATTGGGCAATTGGAGAGGCCAGGGGGTCAGACAAAGGTACAGATGATGGCAATGAGGAGGGAGGAGGGACACAGGGGCAATGATTTCGTGGGTTGTTGATGACGCAGCTCTTCAAACAGCGAGGCATTCAGGTGTAGATCAAAACACACATATTTGGCATGTATGGAGACAAATATTTCAGATACAAGTTCAACGTACGAATGACATACAGCACAGACCCAAAGAGTAAACGAGTACGACAGGAAAATGCAGGATGGGATGTACAACATGTATGGAAGACGGTCCATGTAGTGCTCTCACATATTGGCAAATTGTTCAGTTGCAGAAGTGGGGGGGACGAGAGGACAATGCAGTTTGACTGGCTTGAAGCTTGGCCAACTCCACCTTGAGGCGGAGGATTTCCCCTTCCTCCTTGAGCAGGTCTATCTCCATTTTTTTTCTGCTCCATCATGCAGTGGTGGATCTTTTCTGCTTCCTGACATTCCTGCACACCCTCGGCCTGTAAATGGGCAATCTCCTTATCATGCATATGTGCCTGCACCTTCAGTGACTTGCGTTCATTTTTGAGAACACCCATTGTGTATCATTGGTCAGTGGAGCTACTGTTCAAACTGCCAAGACGCTCATCGAGATCCATTTTCATTTGAGCAAGGGTGCTTTTGCCTTTGCCCTTTGCAAAGCTTGTTTGCAAGGTCTCAGAAGTTGTACCTTGGCAGCGGGTACTGCCAGTCAAAGCAGAAGATGATGTAGAGGAGGAGATAGCAGAAGTGGGTGACCTGGGGTATGGTGACATTCGGAAGGCAGAGTGGTTGTCCCAGGATGGAGTTCGAGGCTTTGGTGAACGCATGCACTTGTCAGGGGGCAGAGCAGGCTAAATATTATTAGTTACACAATTGAGGATGTGCATCAGTGACATACCTGGTGTGCATGATGAGCGGCATCAGCACCCTCCAACTCGGCTTGTCCATCAACCAACATTGTGGCAGCATCATCAAAAGCTGGCCCATCCATGTGCTGATCTTCAAAACCAAAGCCCTCTGCATCATGACCGCCAAACCCCCCTGCATCATGACCACCAACCCCCCCTGCATCGTCCCCTCTGTTCCTTTCTCTGCATACTTCTTCCTCCTCTTCCTCCTCTTGTGCAACCTCATTCATTGGAACGTCTGTGTGAAAAGGGGGATCAGTGGTGTCAATAATATCCACACAATAAGGTGCTTGCCTTTAGGACCTTTGAATCCTGGACCTTCTTCAGCAACTGCACCATCTTGATCGCTTGACTGAACTTGTCTACTACTATCCAAAGGACTTGTGGTCGATCTGCCACGTTTGATGATAGTCATAAATTTTTTATTATGACCAGTGGCATCAGCCAGATTGTATCCCTTGGCACTGTACAAAGGGTTGCTATGCCACATGCGATGACAGTCCTCCCAGTACGGGAATTCAGAAATAATTTTCTCTAAAATAAATAGTAAGAAATATAACGGTAACAGATGTTTACATATGTTGAAGGGTCTGATGGCTTGGATCATTGGGATCTATGCCCTCACCAGTGGACCTGAGTCTTGATGCATGGTGTCGATACTTGTTTTTTAAGCTATAGCATAAATGTAGGCGATCCTTAAGATGGAGAAAGAAAAGACATACAACATAAGACGGCTTCCTACTGCTGAAGCAAACTTTGCAGGCTGCGAAGCATATACTTCCCCATAATAAATATCTTGAGTGAAGACAACCTTGGCGATGACTGCATGGATTTCCTTCTTGCACCGAGCATGAGGCTTTGCAGAATTCTGAGCATTGGGACCTCTCTTCTCGTTGAAAAGAACTGCACAATCAGCTGGGTTCTGTGAGAGCCACAATAGGAGTTTCTCCGTCAGGTGGGGGTATCGTTCCCAGTATATCAGAAAGGACAATTCCTCTGTGGACTCTTGGGCACGTTTTCGAGCACGCTTGGGCTGGGATTTGGGGTCAGAGGTAGTGGATAGAGGGTGAGGTCATAACTTCACCTTGGGTGGTATGGGAGCCATGGCTTGGAGGTTGGGTTTGTTAGTGGAAGGGGGCTGAAGATTTCCACTACCACCCACAGGGGGGATCATGGTGGATGCCATGATGGCTTTGACTTGCAGACAGGCAGAGCGTCGAGGGCTTTGACGAATGGGAGGCATGTTTTAGAGCTCTGCTTGAATCCTGCCGCATGGTTGAAATCAATGCCAGAGAAATTTTGCCCAACTCAGTGACACAGCGTTAACTTTGAGTACCATTATTATGTTGGATGTGCACCATTTCAAGGAAATCTTTGGCAGCTATAATCGCTACAGCTTTGGAGCGAAGAGGCATAGTCCAGGCATGAGAGGTGAAATCGTCATAGAAAGTGATAACAAATTTAAACTGCTGGTACAACATAACCAGGAAGGATTTCAGATCAGAGTGCACCAGCTCAAAGGGCTTGGAAGCACGTCTTTCATTTTCTGGGAAAGCTCGATTGGGCATCTTGCCAAGAGCACATCCAGGGCAAACACAGTCCTCAGTAGGAAAGTGAATCTCCGGGAAGTGCTGCATATGTTTTTGCACGCATTGGAGGACTTCCTTAGAGGGGTGCCCAAATCTCTGGTGCATAATGTCATAATCAACTTTGCTCACGGAGGGGATATAGTTAGATCTAATTATCGGGATAGATCTAATCCCAAAGATAACATTGCAATCATCTTCTGGGTCTGGCCCAAACCATAGGTGATTGGCTTTGCCAATAAGGCTAATGCCTCTCTTATTGCCAGTGACTCTATAGTTATGCTGGAGCATTTCGCCCATAGAAATAAGGTGTGCAGTAGCACCTGGCATATGGAGCACTTGGGTGAGGGTTACTACTTTCTCATCCCCAGAGTTGTGGTCTAGGCACCGGAGTAAAACTGTGCCAATGCCAGCAATCAGTGCTACACCATTAGCCATTTTGGCGTAGTGCGCTCTTTTTAACTCATTATAGGAGGCGAAATCACCTATGTCACCAGTAAAATGGCAGGATGTGCCTGAGTCTAGTAGACAGAAGGCTCCAGAAAGTTTACTATTGTCAACCATTTTTCCCTTACAGCCAGCACAGCATGCATTATTCAAACATGAACAAGTATATGCTGTTCTCAAGATATGACATGACATATTATATTGACTACTCGCTATATACAGTGCAGGTGTATAATGCACATGTAAAGGGAGCGTGTCAGTGTCGATCAGCACATGTGCAGAAGGTACTTGCCTGAAAAGGCTGGCCTCCGTGTCCATCACCATTGATGTCACATTGTAATGGTTGAGGACCATCATGTCAATCTCATTGAACTTGTCATCAGTGAACAGTTTGTGGGTGAAGGTTTCATCATCCCCAAGGGAAATGGCATCCTCCTCGTACATTGTGATGTGCTCCTCAAGACGAGGGTGCTTCAGCGACAACAGACCAGCCTTGGGCTGGTCCAGATTTGCACTAGCCATCGACATGACTTGGTCGAGGGTGTGGATGGTCTGGCAGGAGGGCTCTACCCCCAAGTGGTGTGCCAAGTCGAAGGCCTTGATGGTATTTTCGAATGTGGGGGGGCCAAAGTTGGTAGCACTGGGGGTGTGAGCCAGGGTGCAAGGGTCGACGGTGGGCTCAGGTCCATCGTAGTGGACATAAGTAGCGAAGGCAGCTTGTTGAGCATTTTCGCGATGAGCGTGAGCTTTCTTGCCACCACAGCGAGTGTGGCCTCCCTGTCCTTGGGCAGGAGTGTTTCCGCTCGCACTGCCATTGGACCCACCTTGCTGCTGCTGCTGCTACTGCTGGGCAAATTTGGGGTCAGCCAGCTTGTGCTTCACAGCACTAAGCTTGTTGGCCTGTGGGCCCTTACTGCCGCCACAGGTAGCACCTTTCTGCTCAAATGAGAGCATGGCGGCCTTCATGATACCTTCCAGCTTGAGATTCTTGATCTCGTCAGGCGACGTTTGACTGAGAATCTGAGCTACAACCTCCATAGTAGGGGGGAGCTTGCAAAGAATGATCATAGTCTGCATGGGGGCAGGAAAATTAAAGCCAGCATCTTTGAGGTAGGTGAAGTGGCTGAGCAGCGTTGTAATGGTGGGAGTGGGATGGGAGCCAGCAGGGATGGTCATTGAGAGGAGCTTGCTAAGCTCAGCATAGGCGGAACCAATACTGGGGGTGACAAAACTCTTCTTGAGGTAGCCCCAGACCTCCTTAATGGTGGTTAGGTTGGCGACAGTGACTTGGATGGAGGGGGCGAGGCACAAAGTAATATTACCAAGCGCTCTCTTGGTGTTATCATCCCAGTTGTTTCAGTCATTGTGACCATTGGTGGGTTGTGTAGTTGAATAAACAAACCACTGGCCCTGTGCCCAAAGGTAGGCCTGCATAGAGGTGTGCCACTGCTGCCAGTTGGAGCCAGTGAACACAGGGACCATCTTGTCGAGAGTGCTGGACATGGTGAATTCTGTTGGGAGTCAACAGAGTCAGCAAATGAATGCTACAACAGACAAGCAAGAAAAGAAGAAACACCTGAGTGCTAGTGAAAGCACTTCTGTCAACGGCTAACTCATGACTAGGTCATGCCAGCACAAGTTGTCAACAATCTTTGCCATGGTTGGCGCAAGTCATAAACAAACTTTGCCTGTGGCAGTGCAGAACTGGGAGCTCACTGTCTGGCACAAGTCATCAATGGACTTTGCCTTGTGGCTGTGCAGGGGCTCACTAGGAGCTCACTGTCCTCCACAGCGTCAAGCTAGTTAAAGCAATGCTACAGGGAGCTGGAGCACTGTCTGGTGCATTGCTGCACACAGTGCACTCACAGGGCTCATAACCTGTTGAAGCAATACCTATATACATAGAGGAACTGCTACTCCAACTCACCTGTTGGGTGGAGTGCACAACCTGAGATGATAGCAGTAGCTGGTCAAGAACTGTTATATTATCTAAGTGATGTCTGCTGTTTATATACAACAAATAGTGTGATGTGTGACTGTGATGTGTGATGTGTGACATGTAACATCTACTCTAAAGAGGACTATTACTAAGTCTACACTAATATGGGTCACAGTCTTGTGCGCACTTCATTGACAGTTTATGCCGGGTGCACATTGTCACACACCAAACATGTTTGGTACTGTGGACATGGAGAAAGTTAGCTGATGAACTAATGCGAAGAACACAACCAAGATCTGTTGAAAAATTGTCCTGACTTGAGGGATACAGACAGCCCTCGCTATCCATATCATGCAAAGTCAAGACTATCCTTATGTGAAGGATGAATACAAGCTCATCATAGCCATCTATCACACAAGAATGGCTATCCTGGAGCAAGAAATGACTGCTGACATCTAGCAGTCATCCCTCACATGAGAACCACCAAGAAGTAGAAGAATCCAAAGGATTAATGACCATTTCAGTATGAGAGAGGAATGAAGGAGAAAAAGGAGAATCATTTTTAGCACCCAAATGTCAAATTTAGGCACCCAGTGCTGGCATTCCGATATTTTGAATAGCTCTGTCATTTTTGAAGCTACCAAGCATGTGACTATACCATCATGGAGCCTAGACCATGGTTTATCTGCCTGTCAAGTTCCGACGTAAATCTGTTTATTTCCCACAGAGATATTCCACCTGCAATCCAGACACCCGCTTCATCAGTCACTATGGAGTCTGCATTTTCTCTGGAACATTTCTCTGCTATTGCAGCAGACCTCAACTATGTCCTACTCTTGGGACAGCCTCTCCCTGAGTTCCTGTGCACTACCTGGCACATATCTTCCCAGCCTGCTCCCTCAGTCCCTCTTGTTCTCGGTCAGTGCATTCTCCTTGTCAGTCCTGCATCACGCATGTACTTTGGTCACCTCAAGTCTATCATTAGACTTGAAGATTCATACCTGGTCGTCTCTGTGTCTCCTGAGTCCTCTGCATATGGTCCTTTCATCCCAGAGTCCTGTCACATCCATCTCCCTCCATCATTCATCTCGCTTCCCTGGACATGTCAAATCTGCTACTCACATTTCACTTCCCTGCTATTCTGCAACAAACATGGATGAAACAGTGCTCTAGAACCCTTCTTAGGAGCCCTTATAGAGTACAGAACCTTCCCCTTACTACTCAAGGGAAGACTGCTCTTCAGGAGCACCAAATTTCGCGTTTTTGTCCTACAGAAGCTCAATCCAAGAGTTTTGTGACACTCTGTGACCAACTGTTACTCTTCTAGACATTCCAGGCCCCCTGACACTGCTCTTCTGGTCGGATCAA
>Ga0307518_10001184_pt1 | contig 19603 bp, 17 predicted proteins | sample 25_EM_MG_FD_203889 | JGI IMG/M metagenome (GOLD analysis project Ga0307518, IMG submission 203889) | Populus trichocarpa ectomycorrhiza microbial communities from riparian zone in the Pacific Northwest, United States - 25_EM | ecosystem: Host-associated > Plants > Roots > Unclassified | place...
ATTTTGAGGTTGGAATTGACTTGTAATAATCTAATGAAGCCAAAAAAATGTTTAGCATTAATATTTCTTGCATTTTGATCAGTGGCGAAAAGAACATCGGTGTTTGATGATCCAACTCTGGAGATCCAAGAGTTGACAGCAGTTATAAAACAAGATATTACTGCACTTAATGCAGCTGTAGTAGACCTCCAACTCCTTTGCAACTCCCAGAATGAAAGCGGAAACATCTCAAGTGACACTACAACTCATTCAACCACAGTTGTAGATAACCTAAAGAATCGCTTGATGACTGCTACAAAGGAGTTTAAAGAAGTCCTCACAACGCGGACAGAGGTAAATTGAAAGTTGCTATCTAACACATGAAGCAGCTCAAGATTCCATAATCAGGATTTTTGGTATTGTAATGTATTGCTGATGTCTTGAGTTTTATGTAAATGTACAGAATCTAAAGGTTCATGAGAACCGAAGGCAGTTGTTTTCTTCCACTGCTTCAAAAGACTCTTCAAATCCCTTTGTTCGTCAGCGTCCACTCACTTCCAGGACAGCTGCTAGTGCAACACAGGCTCCTCCCCCTCCATGGGCCAATGCTTCTGTATCCTCATCCCAGCTAGTTCCCAGGTACAAGTTACAGCATTTGTTGTACTATTAGGAAGTTGTAGTAGGAATGGCCTCTATTTTCTTTACTTTTTTTTCTTCTTTCTTATGTACCAATTCATGAAATTTCCTTCTATTCTTGATGTGGAATTTTTTTTGGGTGAGGATGGGTTGATTGATATTCTGATATGTGAGATTTTGTGGGTCTATAGACAAGAGAGTCTTTATTTTCCCACTGAAAATTGTCCCTTCTCCTTTGCAGCAAATCGACAGATGTTGAGTCCCAGCCGCTTTTGCAACAGCAGCAACAGCAAATGGTTCCACTACAAGACAGTTACATGCATAGCAGAGCTGAAGCCCTTCATAACGTGGAGTCAACAGTCCATGAGCTGAGCAACATCTTTACTCAACTAGCAACAATGGTTTCTCAGCAAGGAGAGCTGGCAATCAGGTTTGTTCTTTGTTATGGTTTCCATTGCTACAAATGATGCTTTGATTAAGCACAAGTATTTCAGTATTTGTGCATAAATAGATGCATGAGGATCATCTGGACAGTTGAACTCTTCAGCTCAACAGTTTCTGAAATCCTTACTGAAAGCAAAAGCAAAAGAAATTGCTTTAATCTATTACTGTTTATTTAGCAATCATTTACAACTCACCTAAGGGCATTGCTGACACAGGATTGACGAGAACATGGATGAGTCACTGTCAAATGTAGAGGGCGCGCAGGGCCAACTGGTCAGGTATCTTAACAGTATTTCATCCAACCGATGGCTGATGATGAAAATATTTCTTGTACTTATTGTATTCCTCATGTTTTTCGTTTTTTTTGTGGCATGAGAGTATACAAGAAAATGCACCGGAAGCGTATATTTCCTGCTCCCAATGTGTTTTTTTTTTCTTTTCTTGTCTCTATTCTCTACACAGTTTTGACTTTAAACCCTGCTTAATTTGTTCCGGAAATCCGTCTTGTATCCTTGTATGCAAGAACGAGGACAAGTGCATAATAATGATAAAATAGGGCTTGGTGTAATTGTTCCTATATGATCACGTCACTCATGGCATTGATACTGGGGTGGTCTTGTGCTGATTGTGGATTTTGGTAAATGTTATGCTGTGCGGTTCATGGCTCAAGTGGCGTCCATGTAATATTCAGATAGCGATCCTGATTATTTTTTTAAGCGACTTATTAGGGACCTCACTGCCATGATGTCTGTTTACGTTGACAGACGTTGGTCATCACAAACAGTAATGCAGCGTTTAGTTATTGTTTTGGGGTAGAATAGATGGAGACATTGAAGATGTAAATATTTTTGGTTGAAGAGACAAACAAATCATTTTAGAGTGAATTTTTGTATTTTTAAAACAAGAGATATATAGGGAACATGTAAGAATAAAAATAATTATTATAATAGTTTTAAAATTCAATTCGAGGATCGATTTGGGTCACGAGTCGTGTTGACATGGGTTAACTCGAGTTAGTGTAAGAATAAAAGAGATTACTAATATAGTTTTAAAACTTGATTTGAGAGTTGACTCGGGGCAAGGCTTGGGTCACAAGTGAGGTTGATTGTTGACCCGGGTCAACGTAAGGACAAAGTGATTAATATTATAGTTTTAACATCTGACTCGGGGGTTGATGCTAAGTAAAGCTCTATATGTTTGGAGGGTTAATCTGGGTTTACCGAGGTTAATATAAAATAAAAGTGATTATTATAATAGTTTTCAAACTTGATTCGGAGGTCAATCCAGGTTAAGGTCCGAGTCATAGATTAGGACAATCAACCTTGGTTGATCTGGTCAATGTAAGGATAAAAATTGTTATTATCATAGTTTTAAAATCTAAAATGAAGGTTGATCAAGGTAATGTTTATGTCACAGGTTGGGAGGGTCAACATAACACTAACTTGAATTTGAAAGAGAATTTAACACTAACTCTAAGTTAGGTCTGATAACCATGACACTAAGTATTTTACATTTGTAAAGAGAATTTGAATTCAAATCCTTCATTTATAGTATTTAAACTTAAAAAATGATTTATTGTAAAGGGAAGCTAAAGCAACTCTTTAACTTAGTAACCTTTATATATATTGTTTCTCTATTCTTGATAATTTTTTATACAAATTTTCTAACTTAACTAGCATAATAGATTTGATAATATCTATTATTAATATCACACTGTACAGCCTTTCTGAATCATGTCGAGCTTTATGATTGTTTTTAACTAATTTTTGAATGTTGAATATTAAAGTTTTTTTGGTTGATTCTGCTTGTTCATTTTGTTGGCATAATAAGTAGGATAAATTATTTTAAATCTATACTCTTGAGTGAATTGCCTTACATTTTTCCTAGTGAATACTCATCCTTAATCAAATAGTGATGGTTTCTATGAGTCTAATATTGGAAAAATGCACCGCATCTTGTACTCAATACATTTATAGGCTTCATTAAAAGCCTTAAAACATGCAAATAAGTCATAGTGACTCATTTATTCATGTGTTTAGAATTCCTAACCATTACCTTCTAGATACAAGTCACTTGGTCTAGAAATAAATTGTTGTTAATCATCCCATTCATACTAATTTCTTATTTACTAAAAAGTTAATTAGGCAACCCATATTATTTATGCTCATAAATTGGACTATGCCAACATCATTGCTATATAGCCATGCATTTACCATTCTTGAGTTAATTACGAATAACTTGTCATATGCTTTAACTTTCTCAGTTGGCCATGTAATAACCAAACATCAAAGTTTGATGTAAGGATAATTATACACACATGTTAGCATGTATCCAATCTCGCGCAAGTAAGATGTTTTGTTTCAACCATAAAGAAAGACGTGTTGGAGGTCTTAGACCCAACCATTAATCCATCTATGACACTCCTATAATGTCTATATGTCCTTTATAAAATTTGACATGATTACTATCATACTCTAATTTTGACCCTTTATTTGTTTTTAAATATTTTTGAAAAAACAATTACAAAAAAATAAAATATAAAAATCCCAAACAATGTATTTTCAACATTATTTAACCAAATTTGGCTATTTCATAATTTTCAACCCTTTTACCTATTATTTTTGTGTTCACAAATCATTGTGAAAAATCAAAAAAATAAAAATATAAAAAGTATTTGAAAAAAGTTCGGAGAGCATAATGCAATTGGAGATGGAGAAGGACTACAGTGAAGATTAAAGAAAAAGACTAGAGTGGATGGATAAAAAGGAATAAAAAAAGGAAGTGGGAGAATGTTTGTAGATGCTAAGAATTAAAAAAAAGGAAAGAAGAGCGTGTGGTGTGTGTAGAAAAGGGAGGATTTGAAAAATAAAAATTGGACCCTATATTTTTTCACTCACCAGCATAGTCACTCATTAATTCTCTCTTCCACTCACCAACACACACCATATAAAGACCAAAAAAAAAAAAAAAACATTTAGCCTCTCTCATCATGCATGGTCTGCCACAACCATTTTTTTCCTTGTAAAAACCCAAGCTCATCTTTAAGTGGAGGGAATCATTCAAGAACTAAAGGAAAAACCCAAAAAAATTTGATGCGATCCAAGCATCAAAGGATCCATTGGAGGTTCTGGTTGGTCCAGTTACAAGGCTTAGAGCTAAGAGGTTCAAAGAGGTTTTCAATGAACTTCTTCGAGATACGTGGGCTAAGGTGGATTTCAAGAGGATATTAAATAATAAGAAGCAAGCCATGATTAATTTTATTCATGTTCAAGAGGGGCTTGTTAGTGAAACCAAAACCATTACACAAGGATTGAGAGAAGAAGACTAGATTCGGATAGTTTGACCTTTCAAAACTTTTTTTTTTTTTTTATCATAACTAGAGCTACAAGTCGAATTTTGAGGTGATTCTAGTTGTGCTGGAAACTAAACTTCCATACCTTTCCAACAGTATATGACACACCTTCTAATTCTTTAAGACGAGAGCGAACCATCCATTTTAAGTTGCGCTTTGCTGCTGCCAGACAGAATGCGGAAATAATCGAACTTGTCTTATTAAATTAGTTGGGCTATTAAATTTTCTTTATTTTATGAGGAAACACTTGTTTATTTTATTTATTTTAATTAGTTTGAGCTAGTTTTAGCTGGGTTGATTATTATTTAAATTGTGTTTATATGTGACCCATTAGAAAAACTAGGGTTTTTGGCTTGGGGTATAAATACTCTTGAGAATAATTTTCAGTATACTTTGTTTTAGCTAATAATATTCTGATTTTGCCGATATTTGGTTGTCAATCTTATTTCTTGATTGAACTTTCAACTCTTTAAAGAATTGATCAATCTTTATTTGAATTTATATTCCTTTTGCTCGTCTCCAAGTGTAGGCGTTGTGATTTGGTTGGTTTATAGTCTTGTCGTCTTGGAGCAGGTCTTTTATTGTGATAAACTCATCCTATTTTTAGCAAACTTTAGATAGATCTTGGGTTTGCGAATTCCATTCAATTCCACTAAGGTACGCATCAGTTGGTATCATAGCAGATCTAATCATAGGTTATATTCTTCAATTTGTGTCTTTTGTTTCTTGATTTTTTTTGATTAGTTTCGGCCACATATACTAAAAATAAAATAAAATTAGGGTTCTTGCATCCTTTTGAATTGTTGAACATCAAAATCATAAGGTAGTGTTCTTATTGAATCTTGATCTTGCCATAATATATACATTAAAAAAGTGTTGAATTTTTTTTCTTAATTGCTGAATTGGTATACAAAAAAAAAAAAAAAAGGGGCTTGATCTTCAAAATTTTGATTGTTGCCACCAAAAAAAGAAGAAGAAAATCAACATTTTAGAGTTTGGCCGAGAGCTTGGGAAACAAATTGGTCATTGGGAATTTATGTTGCTCTTTATCTTTTTTTTAGGTTCTATCATTATTTGATTTAATTTTCAGTTTGGATAATAAATCTCTTTAGTATTATTTCTTCCATTTAGTTTATTTCACGTCTTCGAATCGTCATATTACTCGTACAAACTTGCATTGCTACTCGTGAATTTGTCATCTTAGTTTTGTTTTTATTAATTTTATAAATTTCTTGCTTCTTGAGTCTATATTAAATTTATAAATTCACTGCGTAGTTGGTTGCTTTTCTGAATTATTGCTAAGTGATTTCAAGAACTGAAGAAAGACAATTTGAGTGGAAAAAGGCGTAGAGAACATATTAGAGTGAAAAACCTATAAATTTGTGTGAAACACGAGTGTGTGAGATGTTATTTTTATTGCTAATGATTTTCGTGCAGGTCTAAAAAAAATATCTTCTAACAGTGTGCCACAGAAGAAGGGTGAAATCCCAAAAGATGGGCTTTCGAGAATACAACAGCTGATGAAATTTATGTTTGGTGAGCTGATGACTAGGATTGAAAAATTGGAGAGTAGATCTGATGGGGGACGTAGTAAAAAGGGTAGAGAAGCTAGGAAGGAGGAGAGTGTTGCTGGAAACTCTACAGATAAAACCGAGGACGATCTTAACCGTGGTAGTGGGTTCCGTACACATAGGGGAGAGAGGTATGAGAATCGGCCAAGGAGAGGACATATTCGATTGCTTAGGGATTTTAAGTATAGAGGGGATTTTGATGTTTTAGATGATGTAGACCGAAATTTGGGTAGTATCAAGTTAAAAATCCTAGCCTTTAAGGGAAAAACTGATCCAGAATCTTACTTAGATTGAAAAAAAAGGTAGAGATGATTTTTGACATCTATAGGTTCTCTGAAGAAAAGAAGGTTAAGTTAGTTGTAATGGAGTTTACTGATTATGCATGGTTTGGTGGTAGAAAGAAGAAGGAATATAGAAAGACCAGTTAGCACGTGGGAGGAGTTGAAGACAATAATAAAGAAGAGGTATGTTCCTAAACACTATTACAGGGAGTTGTTTAATCATTTACAAATGATTACATAGGATAGTAAGAGTGTGGAGGAGTATCAGAAAGAATTAGAGGTGGCTATGATTAGAGCTAATGTTAATGAAGATGAGGAAGTTATTATGTCTAGGTTTTTGAATGGCTTGAATAGAGATATAGCTAATGTTGTGGAGTTGCAATCTTATGTTGAATTGGAAGAGTTAGTGTATTTGGCCATTAAGGTTGAAGGACAGCTGAAAAGGAAGTGTAGTATTATTCGAGGTCTTCTTCGGGTTGGAAGATGAATTATAGGAGAGAGGGTAATGTGTCATCGAAGCCCTTGGTGTCTTCTAAAGTTGTCGAACCTACCTCCATAAAGAAGCAGGTTTCGGCCAGTAATTAAAAACTTAAGGGAGAAGTCCAACCGAAGTGTAATCGTGATATAAAGGGTTTCAAGTGTCAGAGATTGGGACACTATACATCAGAGAGTGCAAATCGCCGAGTTATGATTCTAAGGGATGATGAAGAGTTGTGTCCAATAATGAGGAGTTTGATTGTGATGAGATGCCACCACTTGAGGATGCTAGTGATATAGAGTATGCTATTGGTGATAAAGTTTTGGTGATTAGAAGGTCGCTCAGTGTTCAGACTAAGAAGGATGATGTGGAGCAACAAAAGGAGAACATCTTCCATACTAGATGCCTAATCAACGATAAGGTATGTAGTTGATCATTGATAGTGGTAGTTGTACTAATGTTGCTAGTGTAACTTTGGTTAGAAAGTTGGGGTTGAATACCATAAAGCATGAGAGGCCTTTATCAGCTTCAATTGTTGAATTGATGTGGTGTTGTTAGGGTGAATAGACATGTGATGATTTCTTTTTTAGTAGGCAAGTATAAGGATGAAGTGTTATATGATGTTGTGCCTATGCATGCTACTCATCTGTTACTAGGGAGGCCTTGACAATTTGATAGAAAAGCCAAGCATGATGGGTTTAAAAATAGGTATTCATTGGAGAAAGATGGTAAAATTTATACACTTGCCCTATGAACACCAAAACAAGTGTATGAAGATCAAATTCCGTTAAAGAAAAGCTATGAGGAGGAGCACTCAGATTCGGCCAAAGTGGAAGAACAAGTCGAACAACATGGTGAGAATGTGAGAAAGAGTGAAAATAAAGTGAGCTATGAGTTGAAAATAAAAGGGGACAAAGTTTTGGCCCTTAGGAAATTAGGGGAGGGTCACGGAAAAAAAAGAAAGATAGAAGGGAGGCCGAGAGTGGAGAGAAAATGAGTGGAGAGAAGAAAGAAAGGGTGAGAAAAGAAGAGTGTGTAGAAAAAGTGGGGAAAAACCTTAATTTCTTTGCAAAATCTAGTGATCTTAAACATACTTATCTTCCTGAATTGCCTATGATTTTACTTGTGTAAAAGGAGGCAAACTTTAAGTTTGATAATTTGGATTCCCGTGTTCCTAGTATTGTTAAAGTTCTTTTACAGGAATTTAAAGATGTCTTTCCAGAAGAGATTCCTAGTGGCTTGCCACCAATTAAGGGAATTGAACATCAAATCGACCTTGTTCTAGGAGCATCTATACCAAATAAACCAGCATATAAGAGCAATCCTGAAGAGTCTAAGGAACTCCAATGACAAGTGGAGGAGTTGATGTCGAAAAGATGCATTAGTGAGAGCATGAGTCCTTGTGCAGTTCCCATTCTTCTTGTCCCAAAGAAAGACAAAACTTGACAAATGTGTGTTGATTGCAGGGCTATCAATAACATCACTGTAAAGTATTAACATCCTATTCCCAAATTAGATGATATGTTAGATGAATTGTAGGTTCTAAAATGTTTTTTTAAAATTGATTTAAAAAGTGGTTATCATCAAATTATGATGAAAGAAGGGGATGAATGGAAAACTGCTTTTAAAACTAAATATGGTTTGTATGAGTGGTTGGTTACGCCTTTTGGACTTACTAATGCACCTAGTACTTTTATGAGATTGATGAATCATGTTTTGCATGTTTTGCATGCTTTCATTGGTAAGTTAGTAGTTGTCTACTTTGATGATATTTTGATTTATAGTAAGGAGTTTAATGAGCATATGGGTCATTTGAGACAAGTTATTGATGTGCTTAGAAAAAATTCCTTATATGCTAATTTGAAAAAGTGTGACTTTTGCATGGATATAATTATTTTTTTTAGATATGTTGTTAGTGAAAAAGGTATAGAGATGGATGAGACTAAGGTTAAGGCTATTTAAGAATGGCCTACACCAAAATCAATAACAGAAGTTAGAAGTTTTCACGATTTAACTAGTTTCTATAGGAGGTTTGTTAAAGACTTTAGTACGACAACTTCTCTATTGACTAAAATCATTAAGAAATTCGTAGGGTTCAAGTGGGGTGAAGAACAAGAAAATGCATTTAGCTTGTTAAAATCAAAGTTAATTTCGGCACCATTACTATCTTCACCTGATTTTAATAAAGCTTTTGAGATTGAATATGATACTTCAGGAATAGGTATTGGAGCTGTTCTAATGCAAAAGAAACGACTCATTGCTTATTTTAGTGAGAAACTCAATGGTGGAGCTCTTAACTATCCCACTTATGACAAAGAGTTGCATGCATTAGTGAGAGCATTGAAAACTTGGCAACATTATCTGACTCTGAGAGTTTGTTATACATACCGATCACCAGTCATTAAAACATTTGAAAGGTCAAGGTAAGATAAGTAAGCGACATGCCAAGTGGATTGAGTTTATTAAAACTTTTCCATATGTGATTAAGTACAAGCAAAGTCAGAAAAATATGGTTGCAGATGCTTTGTCACGAAGGTACGTTCTTCTTAATATTCTGAATACTAAATTATTAGGATTTGAGTATATTAAAGAATTGTATCTTGACGATAATGATTTTGGTTCTATATATGATGAGTGCAAAGTTTCGGCCAAGGATAAGTTTTTTAGGCATGATGGATTTTTGTTTAAGGAAAATAAATTATGTGTGCCTAATAATTTTTTACGTGAATTGCTTGTAAGGGAAGCTTATGGGGTGGTTTAATGGGGCATTTTAGAATTGCTAAGACTTTGGATGTTTTACATGAACACTTTTATTGGTCTAACATGAAAAGAGATGTGCAAATAATTTGTGATAGGTGCATAACATATAGACAAGCTAAGTCTAGAGTAATGCCTCATAGGTTATACACACCTTTACCTGTTCCTAAGGAACATTGGGTCGATGTTTCTATGAATTTTATTTTGGGTCTACCTAGGTTAAGGAAAGGAAGAGACTCTATATTTGTTGTTGTGGATATATTTTCTAAGATGACACATTTCATTGCTTGCCATAAAACTGATGATGCAACAAATACAATTGATCTATTTTTTAGAGAGGTCATTCGGCTACATGGTACTCAAAAAGCACAGGTGGTGAAGGATTTACATGCAAAGATTCAATAATAAATAAAGAAAACAAATGAATAATATGCACACAAGGCTAATAGAGGATAAAAATTGGTGAGGTTTGAACTAGGTGATTGGGTTTGGGTGCATATGAGGAAGGAAAGGTTCCCTGTACAAAGGAGATTGAAGTTGATGCCTCAAAGAGATGGTCCTTTTTCAAATCATAGAAAGGATTAATGATAATACCTACAAAGTGGATCTACCAGGTGAGTATGGTGTTAGTGCTACATTCAATATTGCTGATCTTTCTTTGTTTGATGTAGGTGAAGATTTGAGGTCGAATCCTTTTGAGGAGAGAGGGGATGATGCGATCCAAGCACCAAAGGATCTATTAGAGGTTCCGATTGGTCTAGTTATAAGGCTTAGAGCTAAGAGGTTCGAAGAGGCTTTCAATAGACTTCTTCAAGATACGTGGGCTAAAGTGGACTTCAAAAGGATATTAAATAATGAGGAGCAAGCCGTGATTAATCTTATTCATGTTCAAGAGGGGCTTGTTGGTGGAACCAAAACCATTACACAAGGATTGGGAGAAGAAGACTAGATTCAGACAGTTTGACCTTTGGCTATGTTTGTTTATCATAACTGGAGCTACAAGTGAAATTTTAAGGTGATTCTAGTTGTGCTGGAAACTAGACTTCCATACATTTCCAACAATATATGGCACACATTCTAATTCTTTAAGACGAGAGAAAACCATCTATTTGAAGTTGGGCTTTGTTGCTGCCAGACAAAATACGAAAATAATCGAATATGTCTTCTTAAATTAGTTGGGCTATTAAATTTTTTATTTTATTTTATGAGGAAACACTTGTTTGGGTTTTAGACTTGTTTATTTTATTTATTTTAATTAGTTTGGGTTAGTTTTAGCTTAGGTTGATTATTATTTAAATTGAGTTTATATGTGACCCATTAAGGATTTATGGCTTGGGGTATAAATACTCTTGAGAATAATTTTCAGCGTACTTTTTTTTGGCTAATAATATTATGATTTTGCCGACATTTGGTTGTCAATCTTGACTCTTGATTGAACTTTCAACTCTTCAAAGAATTGACCAATCTTTGTTGTGAATTTATACTCCTTTTGCTCGTCTCCAGGTGTAAGTGTTGTGATTTGGTTGGTTTATAGTCTTGCTGCCTTGAAGCAAGTCTTCCATTGTAATAAGCTCATCCTATTTTCAGCAAACTTGGATTAGATAGATCTTGGGTTCGCGAATTCCATTCAATTCCGTTAGGGTTCATATCACAATCCATCTTCACTTCTAGTGAAACCAACCACCAATATTGACCCAAAATTTCCTAATTAGTTGCGCCTACCCTTCTCCCCTTTACCACATTTATTTCCATCTTTTCCAAACCAAGAAATCATCTCTTCACATTCATAACTATCACCATAACACCCACCAGCAATAAAGGAATTTCCATCTTTTTTTCTCATTTACCGTCATCAAACCATCAACTCTTCATCCCCATGGTGGTCAAGACACAATAATAGCTTCTTCCTCCTCTCGGTTTCCACCATCCACAACAACACCATTGCCAACAACCCCTATCTTGGCCGTGAGCCCTCACCAGCCATAAAATTTAGCTTGTGTAACCCAAAACCAACAACCACCATCAACTCACCCTTTAGCAATGACAACCTAGCTCTTCCCTTTAATAAGAAGGATATCAACCTCTCATCCACCCTTTTCATGGCCAAGTCCAATCCCAACAGACCCAAGATTTTTTAGTTTCTACCATGCCATCTTCTCCTGCTTTGATTGTTAGGAACAATGGTGACACCACAGTAGCCATTAATCCATAATATAGAGGAAGAAACATTGAGAAAAAAATATAGGGAGAAGAGGAGATACACAAATTGATTGTGTTTGTGTGATTTTGTTTTCTTTTATAGGTAATAGTGACACTCATCGTTGGTACATTGAGAAAAAAAGGGGCATACGCTTCAGATCCACTAGGTGTTGGCTTCCCATGAGTGATAATGCATGAGTTCACACAACAACAATAATAATGCTGTATAGGACCTAACAACTCCTCTGACTATTCTAACCTTGTCTAGAAGGTGTTTTGTGAATTTAATATATCTTAATTACATGTGATAATTGTAAATGTAATTGTTTGGTGTGTGTAAATTAGTGAAAGAGATGGGTGTGTGTGTGTGATGCATGATTTTAATTCCTAGCACATGTTAGAGCAAATAACATAAAAAAAAAGTATTTTATTAAACATTTGTTTTCTTAAAAAAATGCATCATGGACAAGTTTTAAATAATTTATAAAAAAATATGTTTGCATCAACTTGTGATTTCTTAGCTTAAAAAGAAAAAAAGAAAAAGAAACTCAAAAAACATTTTTTTGCATGTTTAGCATTTTACATTTTTAGTAAAACAAATAATTTGCATGCTTGCGGGCTTTATAACAAGTTTATAAAGTCCACTAGAACTTAACCCAAATAAAATGACTCATTGAGCCTACATAAAAAAAAAATCAAAACCCATTAATATTTTATTTATTTATGAAAATAAACAATAACAAGAGTTTTAAATAAAAGGTTCAAAACCTATTTTTAACATTCATATGGATCCAAAGTCCATTTTTACTCTTTTTTTTTTGGTGGGTCGAAGCTTATTTTCATCATCCATATAGGTCAAATGTTTGTCTTGACCTATTAGGTAAACATATTTTTGGTTTTTTAAAATTTTCAATAAGCCTATTGTTAGTATGATGATTCAACTCATTAATATGACTTGATTGGTAATAACTTATAGGTTGTGATCAAGAATGATCAAATGGTTCAACTTATTGACATGATTTGATCAAAAATTCTCACAAGTTGTGATCAGAAGTGACCAAATCGGTTAATTTAGTAATATGATTTGATCCACAAATAATCATAGGTTGTGATCAGGAGTGAGCAAAGAATTTTCAATTCACCGGTATCATCTAAAGATAGTAACTATGAATAATAAAAATAAATCAGACCATAGAATGGTTAGGTTCAACCTTCAACCTAGGGTTTAACATTCAGAGATAACTCATTGTTACTTTGTAAATAAACAATTAGTACAACAAAATTTTAGAAATAAAAGACATCCATCAATGCAGTTTACCTCAGATAAAATGCTTTAAGGTAATATTATCTTTCCTAACTAATCTCTTACACAAAACATCTAAAAGACTAGTTAGGGTTTCTAGTTACGATAAAACTAGGTGGCGACTTCTTTTTTATATTTTTACCCTTTTCACATGATCTTAAGCTTGCCATGACATCCACCAAGGTGCAACAACTACTTCAAATGGAATCATATTAAAGTTATTAAGGTCAATCTTCTTGATTAGAATCATTAGCATAATGTTGACTTTTGCAGTGTTATCGACCAAAACTCGCTATACTAGTACACTATTGAATTTTGTTGTGATGTCTAGAAGTTTAAGGTGATAACTCATAGCCGTTGTTGGCTTAGAAAAATCAAGACTTTGTTGTTGGTAATCCAAATGTTCTAATCGATTGATTTTGATAATTTTTACCTTTTTTCTATCTTATTTCTAAAATCACAATTGAGATTATGAAATTAGCCATGTTTGGCCTCAAAAGAATATGGGAAAGCAAAAATGGTCACTCATCTTAGTGTCAAAAAGAACTTTTAATCTATCATCTTATTTGAATATGTTTTGTTCATCTAGTTGTTGAATCAAGATTCAAGATTCATTAACTTTTTCCTTCTTAGTACATAAATTTCGTCCCTTCTTCTAATATACCCTCATCTAGAAAATCGTTAGCCTTGACAATCATATCATCTATTTCTTTAAGTTGATCTTCTTTGCTTGTGAAGATATTTATGGTAGCCAATTTAGACTTTATGAAAACAATTTGTATTAGTTTTGGATAATAATGTTGTCCTCAAGTTCTTTGATTGTCATTTAATAAGCAATATGTTGTGGTTGTTTAAGATTGTTTTCGTAGTTTCTTTGAAAGCAATGTCTTTTTTATTCTTTAAAAATAATTGAAGCTATCTTTTTTTTTTCTATTTTTTAGCTATCACTTCTTTGAGCCAATACTAAAATCCTCATTTCATTTATTCATGTTCCTGAGCTATTGGCTTAACACATTGAACTGTTTTATCTTATTGGTGTTATTGGTCAATTTCTAACCCATTCTTGACTTTGGATTTAACTTTCACTTTTTTAACTTGTGGTTAGAGGCCTTTTTCAAATTTCTTTACCATTTTAATGATAGACATGTCCACTTTCCTAGAGATTTCTTTGAAGATATGTCTTTTAAGTTGCTTAGTGTCTAAATCTATCTATTGAGTGGATAACAATAATGTTTGGTTCCTTCTTTATTATTTCAACGAAGGTCTTTGATTATAATATTATCCTATTTTAGTAAAAATCAATCGCCATATATCATTACTAAATTCTATAGGATTTAGGTCAATCTTATCTAGCACTGATAAAGGATGATCTTAGGTGCCTTATAATAGTAGTTTGAAAGGTGCATAAGGTTGTTTATTATTGGCCATATGACTGGTCTAGTTTATGTCTAAAACTTGTTTCTTTGGTAAGGTGTATGATTTTTTTTTAAGCTTTCCTTACCAATATGTTTAGGCACTATATTTTTTCAAATTTTATTTTGGATAAATGTCTTTGTTTCCATTATTTTATGTTGGACTTGGTTTATAGAGCCTAGGTTCTTTTGTTTATGTTTTTTTTTTTTTGTTAATGAAGGCCTACTGTCCATCCTAAGGGTTGATATATTTATATCATCATAACACTAAGGTTAGTTGGGGTGTATATGTTAGAAAAAAAAGAAGTTTATGTGCTACCATAAAACTTTCTTGTAAAATATTCTATAGAATATTGAAATATTTTCAACCTTGTGGATATAGGAAGATTTGTCAAACCATGTAATTTTGTGTTTGGTATGCATGATTTTTATTTTCTTATTATCTCATACTTAATCATTCCAAACTTAATAAGTGGTATTAAAGCTAGGTTTGGGTTTTAATGGGAGTAATAGTTTGGAAAGAAGTACGAGTGTCGGAAATTGATAAATTTGATCATAGATTTTGAGTATTGAAGGATGCAGATAAAATATTACCTTTATAAAAAGAGACTTTTTTTTTTCCTTTGTTACAGAAGAACTCAAATAAGATGGAGGAGGTGAAATGAAACCTTCTTACCGGACAGGTTTTCAATGTTATCCGCTTAACCTTATCAATATCAGTTGCACATAATATTATAAAGGAAAAGACCATAATAGAGACCATAATAGAGATGGTGGTAGCCTTGTCCATCATATATGAGAAGTAAAAAAAAAACAAAGTTCATCTGATAAAGAAGTTGTTCAACCTAAAGATGAAATGAGGTATGTTTGTTGCACACACCTAAATAAATTCAATACCATTACAAATCAATTATCATATGTTGAAAATGAGTTTGATGATAAGATTCATGAATTGATTTTGTTTCCTTTACTTCTAAATAGAAGGAAGGTTATGAAGATGGTTGAAAGAAACTCTACTATAAAGTCTAAATTGAAATATGATGATATATGTGGCTTGATCACGACTTAAAAAGTGCATAAAAAAGATTGATATAAAGGTTCGAGTTTTAATTCAACCTTTAATATTGATATTTAAGAAATATGATGATATAAAAACTTAAATAAGGACATATTGAAACCCAAGCAATATTTATGTTATAATTATGGTAAATCTAGTCACTTCATGACGAATTGCTTATACAAATCAATGAGCATCACCAAAGGATCCATTAGAGGTATTAATTGGGTTTATTACAAGGTCTAAAACTAAAATGATCCAAGAAAAAAATCATTGGGCTGATTCTGGATGTTAAGGTTAACAAGTTGTAAATATGCTACACTAGATCTTTATGTACTGTTTGGGCCATATATAAAGCTATAAGTAGAATTTTACTATAATTTTAGACATGATGGAAACTAGACATCTCAAGCTTTCTATTCATATATGGTAGGACCAATAACTCATTCAGGTAAGAGAGAATGATGTGTTTCAAGTCAGACTTGAAATATGCCAAAAAACCAAAGAAAATCGGTCAAAGACTATTTTCCATATGACTTGTAGATTCCTACAAGCAAGGATTTAATTACATGTGGAATCCTTATTTTGAAAGGATTCCTTACTTTCCAAGAAGATCAATTAGGCAACAACTTGTGTTTTCTTTTGTTTTGTGGATTCTCTCTTGACAAGGTTTTCCTTATTATTCAATGACATTAAGGTGGTTTTGGATTTATTTTTTCTATTAACAATTTTATGTTAACAAACATAAATTTTAATTCGACCACTGGATTGGGCTAAAATATTTCCAGAAGATGCTAGATGCCTTTTTTATGTATAATCAAAATTTTATAGCGATCAAACATCGATAAGGCCTTGTGATAAGATCAAGAAGTTAATATGTTTATTTTCCTATTTGATGTAGGAATTTTTTTCTATTTTTTTAGAACTCTTTGGTTATTTTTGTGTGCCATCTTTAGGATGTTTTTACGTAGTATAAATAGGGTTATTGAGCTCATATTTAGATTTTTTATAGACTTTGATTTTAGAATAATATTTTATGTGTAAAAGGTTGCTCAAATTTTAGGTTTTTCGCTGAACGTTTCTTGAACTTATCAAAGATCAACTATCTCTATGGTGTTCATCCTATGCTTCCAATTTGTGATTCATTATAATCATAGAGTTGTGGTCTTTTTTATCCAATAACTTTGGTGCCTTAGTATTTGTTTTTCTTATGTGTGAATTCAAGGGTTTTTACCCTTTAAGAAAAAGCTAAGATTGATTTTGCAAATGTTTCTACTAAAGTGGTACATGACACTATGATTTTTGTTGTTTATATTCCAATTGATGATTGAGTTCTCGAGTTAGGTGCTTTATTTCATACTAAACATTAAGAAATCATACAAAATTATGTTACCAATGATATAAAATGAAGTGCTTGGTTTATGGAGAACCATTAAATGTCGTAGGTGTAGAAGATTAGCAAATTAAGTTGCCAATTAGTTTTATATAGAATTTGTAATGGGTGATACATGATACTAAATTGTAGAAGAATCTGATTTTTTCAAGATAACTTGCTAATTGTGGCCATTTAATAAAATTTTTGAGAGGCACATAATTGTCACAAAGAGAAAAAATATCTTTAATCATGGTAAGAAAATTAGTATCTTGTATATGACCTTAGGACCAAAAGATACCATTGTTTTTACCAAAGCTAAAACTTATGCAGAACTATACCACTGCAGACTCGATCATATATGTCAAAGAAGTATAAAGCTACTTTTGTTAAAAAGAAAGCTACTAGAGCTTAAGTCAATTTATCTAACATGTGTGAGAGTTGTATTTTTAGAAAATCTAAAAAAACTTAACTTCATAAAGAATGGCAAATCTTTCATGTTAAGAAAGTTAGAGTTATGATCATATAAGTATGCAACCCAAAAATGCAACAATGAGAGATAATAAAATGAGTTATGAGCAGAGAGAGTATTATAGGGCTTGTATCACTTTAAGTGGTACTATTGTCTCTTAGAGTTCAATTTTACAAAATATCATTGCTAACAATAAGGGTACTTTATAGCTTAATAGTTAGAGTGCATTCTTGCTAAAAATCCAACATTTCATTCCAAAACTAAACATATTCAAATCATATATCACTTTATCTAATATATATTTAATGATGAGTAATTGATGCTAGAAAAGATTTATGGAATTAAGAATCTAGCAAACATATTAGTTAAACTAACTTGAAGACTTTTACACTATGAGTTTTAGAGATAGGTATTGTGTTGGAGACATATGGGTTTTTGCTAGTGGTTAAACCTATCTTCAAGTGGGAGAATTGTTGAGCTTGGACTCTTTTATTATTCTAGGCATACTGTCTGACCCAAAGATTGATATATTTATATCCTTATGACATTAACGTTAGTTAGTTTGTGTGTGTGTGTCAAACAAAAAAGAGTTAATGTGTTGCCATAAAAGTTGTTATAAATATTCTTTATAATAGCGAAATCTCCACAACTTTATAAATGTAGGCATATTCGTTGAACCATGTAAATTGGGTGTTGCATGCACTTAATTTCTATTTTTTTAATTGTCTTTTACTTAATCATTCCAATCCCAACACTTTCTAGGTCCAGGAGATATTGGTGGTTTGTAATCAAATTGTCATCTTCATGACTAGGTTTAGGTGATTTCTATTGTGAATGTTGTTTATGTCACTTAGTGTTAGCTGTTTTTTAAGGTCTAAGAGTCTTAACCTATCGCTAAGTTGTGACTTGTTTAGTTTTCCCATTAAGTTTTCATTCTTATGAAGAATGGTATGATATGTAAAACATTTGTATACCTTACATACATGTATTTCCTAAAGTTCTAGTGCCAACTCTTTAGACTTACCATGATTAGTGTACCTTTTTATAGTAGTAGTGTCCGTGAATAATTCAAGCATTTATCATGTTTGACCAAGCCTTACTTTTTATAATTTCCCTTTACTACGAGTCCTTTTAACTTAGGTTTAGTCATTATTGTTGCACTTTGAGGAATGAGTTGCTATCCATTTTCATATTCTTTTCTAGAAAATGAATGTGACCAGACTCTAATGCCTTTTGAATATGGTTCTTGAAAATTAAAAAAAAAACTATTAGTATCATGTCTCTATGAGTCATACCACTTGTAGTACTTCTTTCCCTTGTTTTGATCTACAACAGGGATTATATGGTTGTAAAGGAGCTTGATTTTCCTCTCATATATTAATTAGTTAAAAAAAATCAACTTTTTTTTTTATGTCAAAAGAGTACTCCTTATTTTTGTCATGACATGCTCTTTGTCAAATGACAGGTCTGCCTCTTGGAATAAAAGGGGTTTTAAGTTTAATCATAAATTTATGATTTGAAGGAGTCGCCACCTAGTATCATGGTTACTAAGAAACTTATAGTCTGCTAGGTAAGGGGTCTGGTTGTGTAAGAAAAATACTTATCACTCCCAGTGCGCCCTATCTATGGTAAGTTGCATTGTTGATTGATTGTTAATCTAAATCATATTTATATCCATTGGTCTCATCTAAGGTTCAAGACAGATCTCTTTTCGTGAGGAAGTCTCTATCTTATTAGGTTAAATCCTAACCATTCTAAAGCCCTAATTTTAACATCACATTTATTTTCTATTATGTATCTTTAATATCTGAGGGTATACTTTACAATGTAATTTTATACCCCCAAATATTAAAGTCTACAACTAAATCCTAATGTTTTTGCTATTAATTCATTTAATTTAATACCAGAAGTATGCATTACGTTGTAAAATTATACCCCGAATATTAATTAAACAAATTAATTTTCGTGATATTTTTGAAATTTTGATCAAATTCTAATGGATAATTATAAACCGGTTATGATATTTATTTTATATTTTTAAAACATGATAAAAATGCATTTTTTTGTTTTTTTATTAGAAATATACATGATTATATATATATATAATTTGGCCATATGCACAAAATATATTTTTGTATTTTTGAAATGAGAAAACTTTTTAGAATTGTTATTTGAAGTTTTAGAGAAAAGTGAGTATTTTTAATACCGAGTTAGTATCTTATAATATAAGCCTACAACCTCAATATTAAGTGAAAAGATTGAAAAAATATGTAAGGGACCCACAAATAAT